>Ga0307374_10000859_pt1 | contig 57138 bp, 61 predicted proteins | sample OX3MG_FD_202532 | JGI IMG/M metagenome (GOLD analysis project Ga0307374, IMG submission 202532) | Soil microbial communities from Risofladan, Vaasa, Finland - OX-3 | ecosystem: Environmental > Terrestrial > Soil > Coastal area > Acid sulfate soil | place: Finland: Risofladan, Vaasa | collected...
CAACAAGATCTACTTCAAGGACAAGGCACTTGCCCGGGCGCAGGTCGCCGAGGTCAAGCCTGCCGTCGCGTCCTGAACGACGGCCTTGGTGGGTTTGCACCGATCCGTTTGTGCAATCTGCACAAGCACCTGAGCTGAACCGTCGGTCTCGGCGTCCATAGAACGGCGGGGCGCCGATCCCTACGCTTCTCCGTAGAGAGTGCCGCGGCGATCGATGTGTCCCTCGGTGGCGGCGGTGAGTTGTCCACGGTCCCGGAAGGAGTCCTATGGCAATCGATCAATCGTTAGCCGTGAGAGTTGAAGAAGAGGTGGCGCCAGCGATGTCTGCACCTGCGAAGCCCAAGACCAAACCGTCGGATGTCATCCGCGACGCGCGCGAACGTGGCATCCAGATGGTCGACCTCAGGTTCACGGACCTCTTCGGTGCATGGCAGCACTTCAGCATCCCGGTCGGCGAGATGACCGAGGACCTGTTCAAGGAGGGCATCGGCTTCGACGGGTCGAGCATCCGCGGGTTCCAGAAGATCTTCGAGAGCGACATGCTCCTCTTCCCCGACGCGGGACGGACCTTCGTGGACAGCACACTCGAGATTCCGACGATGGCGATCGTGTGTGACATCAAGGATCCGATCACGCTCGAGAGCTACAGCCGCGACCCACGGTACGTCGCGCACAAGGCCGAGGAGTACCTGCTCAGCACCGGCATCGCCGACACGTCGTTCTGGGGACCTGAGCTCGAGTTCTACATCTTCAACTCGATCCGCTACGACCAGAACACGCATGAGGGCTACTACCACATCGACTCCGACGAGGGAATCTGGAACACCGGGAAGAACGGCACGGCCAACCTCGGGTTCCGGCCGAAGCTGAAGCAGGGCTATTTCCCGACGCCGCCCGTCGACAAGCTGCAGGACCTCCGCAGCAAGATCGTGCTGGCACTCATCGACGCGGGCGTGCACATCGAGGTGCACCACCACGAAGTCGGCACCGCCGGCCAGACCGAGATCGACATGCGGTTCGACTCGCTCGTGAGCATGGCCGACAAGGTGCTCATGTACAAGCACATCGTCAAGAACGTCTGCTACCAGAACGGCTACACGGCGACGTTCATGCCGAAGCCGCTTTTCGGTGACAACGGCAGCGGGATGCACACGCACCAGTCGCTCTGGAAGGACGGCGTGCCGCTCTTCTACGACAAGGACGGGTACGCGCTGCTCAGCGACACCGCGCGCTGGTACATCGGCGGCCTGCTCAAGCACGCGCCGGCGATCCTCGCGTTCGCCGCTCCGACCACGAACAGCTATCGCCGGCTGGTGCCGGGGTACGAGGCGCCGATCAAGCTCGCGTACAGCGCGCGCAACCGCAGCGCCTGCATCCGCATCCCCACCTACAGCGCGGCGCCGGCGGCGCGGCGCCTCGAGTTCCGCTCGCCGGACCCGATGTGCAACCCGTACCTCTCGTTCTCGGCGTGCCTCATGGCCGGGCTCGACGGGGTCAAGCACCAGATCGAGCCGCCGAAGCCGGTCGAGGCCGACCTCTACGAGCTCGAGGGCGAGGAGAAGGCACGGGTCAAGGACCTGCCGGGATCGCTGACCGAGGTGCTCAACGCACTCGAGGTCGACAACGACTTCCTCACCGAGGGCGGGGTCTTCACCCAGGACCTGATCGACATGTACATCTCGTACAAGCGCGAGAACGAGGTCGACCCGGTCGCGCTCCGGCCGCATCCCTACGAGTTCGCGCTCTATTACGACGCCTGAGCGCGAGCTCAGCTCCTGAGCACACCCCTTCCTGGACAGGGGGCCGGGTTCGTCGCCCGGCCCCTCTTTCTTTCAGGACCGGAGCGTCACGGCCGGGGGTGGAGCCTCCCGGAGCAGGCCGTCACTCGGTCGGGCGCGGGCGGAGGACGCAGAACTCGTTGGCCTCCGGGTCGGCCATCACCACCCAGCTGACCTCGCCCTGGCCGATGTCGATGCGACGGGCGCCGAGCGAGATGAGCCGTTCGACCTCCGCGTCCTGATCATCGGGGCGCAGGTCGAGGTGGATCCTGTCCTTCACCGATTTCCCCTCTGGAACCTGGAGGAACAGGATGTCCGGGCTGTCGCCGCCCGGCTCGATCCACCACTCGCCGTCGTCGGGTCCGTGCAGCTCGAAGCCGAGGGCCTCGCTCCAGAAGGAGCCGACGAGCAGTGGGTCGGAGCAGTCGATCACGATGTTTTGCCAGCGAAGGGACATGTGTGTGAGTGTATGGAACGCGCCCTCGCGGACGTCTTCATATGACAGCAATTCCCGAATCGCACCACCTCCCCACGCCCGGCGAGACTGAGCTTCGCCGCGCGGAAGGCGAGCTGGCATTCGCGAACAAGCAGCTCGAGATCGTCAACCGGCAGCTCGCGATTCTGCAGTCGGGTCGGTCCGCGCAGATGGCCCGCATCGTCTCGCGTACGGCGAGCCGAGCCATTCCCGTCGACACGGTTCGCCGGCGCATGATAGCGGCGCCCCTGCGCACGCTGTCCGCGTTGTGGGCCGGCGACCTGGCGGCCGCACGGCACAGCTGGGACCCCGACGTCGCTCGGCGGCTCGCCGCCCCCGACCGTCGATGGAACAGCTTCTGCGCGCGTCACGAGCCGAAGGCCGCTCGGCTGCGCAACATGCGGGACAGGTCGCGGGCGTGGCCGGATCGTCCGCTCATCAGCATCCTGCTGCCGACGTATGAGCCGGATGCGGCGTACCTGCGCGCCGCGATCGAGTCCGTCGTCACGCAGGCGTACGACGGCTGGGAGCTCTGCGTCGTCGACGACGGGTCGCCGTCGACGGTTGCCGCGGATGTTGTCGCCACATTTGGCAGCGATCCGCGCATCCGGTTCTTCGCGTCGCCCACCAACGGCGGCATCGCGGCGTCCTCGCAGGCAGCCGCGGCGATGGCGACCGGCGACTGCATCGCGTTGCTCGATCACGATGACGTGCTCCGCCCGCACGCGCTCTTCGAGATGGTCAGGTACCTTCGGGCGCACCCGGCGTGTGACTTCGTCTACTCCGACGAGGACAAGCTCGACCCGCGCGGGCGGCGCGTCTCGCCATTTCTCAAGCCGGACTGGTCACCGGACCTGCTCGAGTGCTGCAACTACATCACGCATCTCACGGTGATCAGGAGAGCCCTGTTCGATCGCGCCGGCGGGTTCCGTCAGGGGTTCGACGGGAGCCAGGACTACGACCTGTTCCTGCGCTGCACCGAGATGGCGGAGCAGATCGGTCACGTGCGCGAGGTGCTGTACAGCTGGCGGATGCACGAGGGCTCGGCCGCGGGCAACGATGACGCGAAACCGCACGCGTACACCGCGGCGGTCAGGAGCCTCGAGGACCGGCTCCAGCGAACCGGGTCCGGAGGTTCCGTCGGCGACGGCGCGTGGCGCGGCCTGTACCGGATCCAGCGGCCCGTCGCGGGAGCACCGTCGGTGACCGCCGTGGTCATCGCGCGACACGGCACCGACCATGTGCGCGCCGCAATCGCGTGCCTCGAGCGCGAGGCGATCGACCGCCACGTTCGCATCGTGGTCATCGACGCCGGCGCGGACGAGACCCTTCGCTCCTTCGTGGTGCCGCGCGGACACCGCATCGTTGTCGATGCCGGGGCGGCGGGCCATCGCTCGCGCGCCGTCAACGCAGCTGTCGCGGCCGCGGACGCGTCGGACCATGTCCTGCTCTTCAGCGAAGACATCGTGCTCGGACGGCCCGGGTGGCTCGATGCGCTGCTCGGGTGCAGCCAGATGCCCGGGGTGGGCGCCGTGGGCGCACGGTTCCTGGACGACGGCAGCGGTGCGCCGCGCGACGGCATCCGTGTCGGGAGCCGGGGCAGGCCGAGCGAGGATGTCGATCTTTCCGCATATCTCGGCATGGGCCTCGCGACCCGCACGGCGACGGCTGTGAGCGGCGATTGCCTGCTCATCAAGGCGTCACTCTGGGACAGCCTCGGTGGTCTCGACGTCGCCTACACGACCGACTACGCCGACCTCGACCTCTGCATGCGGCTCACGCGCGCGGGACTCCGCAGCGTGCAGAACGCCGACGCCACGCTGTTCGTCCGGGCGTCCGGTGAGCGTTCGCCGCCGGCGATCGACGACGAGCGTCTGTTCACCTCGCGATGGGGCCCGTTCACGCAGGGCTTTGACCGCTATTACGGCGGTCACATCCTGTCGTTCAGTCCGCTCGACTTTCGCTAGCGGCGTGACGCACCGGAGCGCGCGGCGCTCGGGCGGAGCGTCAGCCCGCGAGGACCTCGCCGGCCGGGAGCAGCGCGAGAGCCGCGGCGACGATGCCGTCCGCGTCCAGCCCCAGCTGCGACAGCAGTGAGCCCTGGGCTCCGTGCTCGATGAAGTGATCGGGCAGGCCCATGCGGATGACGGGGACGGTGACACCGTCGGCGGAGAGCAGGTCCGTCACCGCTGAGCCGAAGCCGCCGCTAGCGACGCCGTCCTCGATCGTGATCACGCCCTTGTGCCGCGCGCAGATGTCGCTGAGCTTCGGGTCCAGGGGCTTGACGAAGCGCGCGTCAACGACGGTCGCCGACACGCCGGCCCCGGCGAGCTTCTCCTGCGCCTGCATGGCGACCGCGACCATCTTGCCGACCGCGAGCACCGCGATGTCGCGTCCGCGATGACGGACCTCGCTGCTCGGGATGGGCAGCGGATCGAGCGCGGCCGTCCCTGTGCCGGGCGCGGCACCGCGCGGGAATCGCAGCGAGAACGGGCCGTCGTGTGCAAGGGCTGTGGCGAAGAGACGGCGCAACTCATCAGGCGAGCTCGGCGCCGACACCGTCATGCCCGGGATGCAGCGCAGGAACGCGAGGTCGAGCATGCCGTGATGCGACGGTCCGTCGTTCCCGGTGACCCCGGCCCGGTCGATGACGAAGGTCACCGGCAGCTCATGCAGGGCAACGTCGCAGGCGATCTGGTCGAACGCTCGCTGCAGGAACGTGGAGTAGATGCACACGACCGGCCGCAGACCGCGCATTGCCAGGCCGGCGGCGAAGGTCACCGCGTGTTGCTCGGCGATGCCCACATCGAAGAACCGCTCCGGAAACCGTTGCGCGAACTCGAGGAGCCCGGTCGACGACGCCATCGCAGCGGTGATCGCGACGATGCGCGGGTCCGCCTCCGCGGCCTCGCAGAGCGCGTCACCGAAGATGTCGGTCCAGTCCGGCGCCTTCTTGACCGACGTGCCGCTGTCCGGGTCAAAGGTCGACACCCCATGGAACTTGTCAATCTTGTCTGCAACTGCAGGACCGTAGCCCTGGCCCTTGTTGGTGACGACGTGCACGACGACCGGGCCGCGAATGCGCGCCGCGTCGCGCAGCGCCTTCTCGACCGCCTGCAGGTCATGCCCGTCGATCGGACCGCCGTACTTCAGGCCGAGGGTCTCAAAGATGGACGTCGGCGCCACGAGCTGCTTGAGGGAGTTCTTCATGCGGCGCGCCGTCTCGTACGCGGAATGACCGACTGCGGGGAGCGAGCGCAGCGCGACTCCCGCGGCGTCCTTCGCGGCCTCGTACCGCGGCGAGAGGCGGAGGTGACCGAGATTCTCCGCGATCCCCCCGACGGTCGGCGCGTAGCTGCGCCCGTTGTCGTTGAGGATGATCACCATCTCGGGCTTGAGATGCCCGATGTTGTTGAGGGCTTCGTACGCCATGCCGCCGGTGAGCGCCCCGTCGCCGACGACGCAGACGACCTTCCCGCCCTCACCGGTCAGCTGGCGCGCCATCGCGAACGCGAGCGCGTAGCTGAGCCCCGTCGACGCGTGCGAGTTCTCGACGAGGTCGTGCTCCGACTCCTTGCGCGACGGGTAACCGCTCATCCCGCCCTGCTGGCGCAGCGTGTCGAACTGCTCGAGGCGGCCGGTCAGCATCTTGTGGACGTACGCCTGGTGGCCGGTGTCGAAGATGATCGAGTCGCGCGGACTGTCGAACACCCGGTGCATCGCGACCGTCAGCTCGACCACGCCCAGGTTCGGTCCGAGATGCCCACCGGTCCGCGACACGGCGGTGATCAGGACGTCGCGGATCTCCGCGCACAGACGGGCGAGGTCTTCGGGGCCGAGATCACGCAGATCCTCGGGTCCTCTGATCTCCTCGAGCAGCACAAGATCAGTCTAGTGGAGCCGTCCGGGCCTGGGTCCCTGCGCGGGAATGCCCATATAGGACGGTCGCGGAGCATGATTACCGGCCATGTGGGGACTGGAGCCTCGTGAGGCGGTACTCGAATGCGCCGCGCGCGACGGTGATATCGCCGAGGGAGCCTTGTGGCTGGCGGCCGACGACTGCCCGGGCGTCGAGCCCGAGCGCTGGCTCGAACAGCTCGACGAGCTGGCAGGCGAGCTTCGCTCCCGCTGCGGCCTCCGCGAGTGCGGCCCCGCCGATGCGCCCCTGGTGGGAGCGCTGCTGCGCGACCGCCTGCGCCTGCGCGGTGCCGGCGGTGGGGACCCGCGCGCCCACTACCTCCACAACGTCCTCGAGCGTGGCGCCGGGGTGCCCATCGCCTGCTCAGCGATATGGATTGCGGTAGGGGCGCGTGCGCACATCCCGATCGAGGGCGTGAACCTTCCCGGCCATTTCGTGGTGCGCGTGGACGGCCACATGTTCGACACCGTCGCGAGTGGCGAGCCGCTCGACGACGACGACGTGGTCCGCCTGGTGACGACCTCGACGGGGCACACCGTGGACGGTCTCGAGCCGGCTCACCTTGCCCGCGCGAGCTCGCGAGACATGCTCGCCCGCATGTCCCGCAACCTGCGGCGCTGCTACACGAGCCTCGAGTGCTGGGACCAGGCATTGCGCTCCGCGGACCGCTGCGTCGAGCTGATGGGGTCGGCGCCGGCCGAGCGGCGCGATCGAGGGCTCCTGCTCTGGCGCATGGGTAAGATCGTCGCGGCGCTGACCGACATCAACGCATATCTCGAAGAGGCCCCGGAGACGTGCGCGGATCGGTCGTCGATGACCGAGGTCGCCGGGCGGCTGCGTGCTTTCCTGAACTGATCGCGCAGAGGTGACCGGATGGACATGAGGCTCGAAGTCGTGGTCGTCCCGGTGTCCGACGTGGACAGGGCGACGAGCTTCTACCAGTCGATCGGGTGGCGGCGCGACGCGGACTTCCGCGGTCCCGAAGGGTTTCGGATGGTGCAGCTGACGCCGCCGGGCTCGGCGTGTTCGGTCATCGTCGGCAGCGGCGTGACCGAGGCCGCTCCCGGCTCGTCCGACGGGTTGCAGCTCGAGCAGTCATCCGATCCGGATGACGTCGATGCGGGAGCGCCGGCGTGACGACGTACGACGTCATCGTCGTGGGGGGCGGCTCGCCAGGCGAGCACTGCGCGGGTGAGCTCGCCGACGGTGGTCTGCGCGTTGCGCTGGTCGAGCGCGCGCTCGTGGGCGGCGAGTGCTCGTACTACGCGTGCATCCCGTCGAAAACCCTCCTGCGCCCCGGGGAGGCCGTCCACGAGGCGCGCGAGGCACAGGCGATCGCCGAGATCGACGTCGCGGCGGCGCTGGCCTGGCGCGATTTCATGGTGTCGGATTACTCCGACGCCGGTCAGGAGCGCTGGCTCGCGAGCAAGGGCATCGACCTTCTGCGCGGGACCGGACGGCTCGCCGGCGTCGGCGTCGTCGACGTCGACGGCGCGCAATACGGGGCCACGAACGTCGTGCTCGCGACGGGTTCCGATCCCGTCATTCCGCCGATTCCGGGGTTGCGCGAGCTCGACGGGGTGTGGACGAATCGCGAGGTCACCGGCATGAAGGCGATCCCTCGCCATCTGCTCGTGCTCGGCGGGGGGCCGGTCGGCGTGGAGATGGCGCAGGCCGTGCGACGTCTCGGCGGTGAGGTGACCATCGCCGAGGGTGCCGCGCACCTCCTGGCACGCGAGCCCGCGGCGCTTGGCGAGGCACTGGGCACCGTCCTGGAGCGAGACGGTGTCGAACTGGTCCTCGGCCGCAACGTCACCGGAGCACGCCGTGACGGCGACGACTACGTCCTTGTGATCGACGACGGCCGCGAGCTGCGCGGGGACCGGTTGCTCGTCGCCACCGGCAGGCGTCCGCGCGTCGACGGGATCGGGCTCGAGACGGTCGGCATCACACCGGAACGTCAGGGCGTCCCGGTCGACTCTCACCTGCGAGTCGGTGAGCGGCTCTGGGCGATCGGTGATGTCACGGGCGTCCGCCTGCTGACGCATGTCGGCAAGTACCAGGGCGAGGTTGCCGCCGCGAACATCCTCGGCGAACCGCGGGAAGCCTCGTACGTGGCGATTCCGAGCGTTGTCTACACCGACCCGCAGACGGCGTCTGTCGGCGCGACCGAAGCGCGGTTCAGCGCGACCACCCCGCTCTCGGAGGTGGCCAAGACGGAGACATACACCCGCAAATACGCGGAATCCCCCGGCTTCCTGACCCTGCTCAGCGACGGGGCAGTTCTCACCGGTGCGTACGCCGTAGGCCCCGAGGCCGGCGAGTGGTTGCAGCAGGCCACACTCGCCATCCGCGCGAGTGTCCCGATCGACGTGCTGCGCGACACCATTCAGCCGTTCCCGACCTTCTCGGAGATCTTCGTGGCCGCGCTCAAGACGCTGTCTGCGCAGATGCGTGCCCGAGGCGCGTCGCCCGTCAACCCTGGAGCCGCCTGACCGTATTCGAGCGAGGTCGCGTGAGCGCGGTGCCGGGTCGGTCTGCCGGTCAGTGCACCCCGATGAGGATCGAGAGCAGCCAGACGAGTCCGATCACCGCGAGCACCGCGAACGGCACCATCACGAACACGACGAACGAGAACACCATCCGCTCGTCGGGCATCCGCTCGGGATGGCGCGTGCGCGTGCGCACGTCGACCATGTACCAGAACACGCCGCCGACCAGGAAACCGACGAGCAGGAAGAAGATGCCCGCAAACCCGGTGACGATGCCGACGGCGTTCGGGGAGATCGTGAATCGCCAGGCGGCGCCACCGGCAAGGGACAGCACCCCGCACGAGATGTAGCGCAGCAGGATCGGAACCGGTCGCGGCTGGGTCGGGTCCGGGGTGCGTCGCGGGCGCGCGGGCTTGCGAGGCGCCGTCGTTTCCGAGCGCGAGTTCGCTGGCACGCGCCGAGTATAGGGAGGCGCTCACTACACTTGGCCACGACCAGCGGCGCAGCACGGAGGACTCGCAACACCATGACGGTCGGCGCACAGCTGCCCGACTTCGATCTCGAGACGTCGGGCGGAGGCCGCATCAGCAACAACGACCTGCGTGGCGGCCGGACCGTCCTCTACTTCTATCCCAAAGACGACACGCCGGGATGCACGATCGAGGGTCAGGAGTTCACACAGCTGGCGTCCGCATTCGCCGATGCCGGCGTCGCGGTGTACGGCGTCTCGCCCGACTCGCTCAGGAAGCACCAGCGTTTCATCGACAAGTGCGGGCTCGGGATTCCGCTCATCAGCGACCCCGACCGGCTCCTCATCGACTCGCAGGGTCTCTGGGTCGAGAAGAAGTTCATGGGAAAGACATACATGGGTGTCGCCCGCACCACGCTCCTGATCGGACCTGACGGTGCCATCGAGCGGGAGTGGAAGGATGTCAAGCCCAGCGGGCACGCCGCCGAGGTACTGGAGTCCGTCAATAGCCGTTAGGCGCGCGATCGCCGGTGAGCGGATCGATCTCGCGACTCTGCTCCGCCGGCGGGTCATCTTCGTTGCGGGCAAAGGTGGCACTGGACGGAGCACCATCACCGGTGCGCTTGCGCTCCTGGCCGCGAAAGCAGGGAAACGGGTGCTCGCCATCGATGTCGACGCCCGCGGCGACCTCGCTGCCGCGCTCGGCTCGCCCCCCTCGGGCTTCGTGCCGCGAGTCGTGCAGCACAACCTCTCCGTGCTCGAGGTGCGCACCGACGAGTCATTCCAGGAATACCTGAGCATCTACTTCAAGGTGCCGCGGCTGACCCGGCTGACGCCGCTCGCGCGCGTCTTCGATTTCATCGCGACGGGCGTTCCCGGACCGCGCGACATGCTCGTCGTCGGCAAGATCGCCTACGAGGAGCGGCGCAGGGAGGACGGCGGCACGAAGCCGGTCTGGGATCTCATCATCGTCGACTCCGCGCCGGGCGGCCAGCTCGAGTCGCACCTCGCTTCGGCGCGCGCCATGCTCACGCTCGTCCGAGGCGGCGTGATCCGCGCCCAGGTGGAGTGGATCGATGCGCTGATCCGGGATCCGAAGCGAACCACCGTCGTGCTCTGCGCGGTCCCCGAGGAGATGCCGGTCACCGAGGCGATCGAGCTGCACGAGCGGATGCGAGCCGGGTCGGGCGTTGCGGTCGACGTGTGCATCCTCAACCGCGCGGTGACGGAGCCGGTGACACCTGCGCACCGGCGGTTCATGGCCGCGCTGCTCGACCCCGAGTACGAGGTGGCGGTCTCGACGCGGCTCGGCGGACCACCGGAGCTGCTCGAGGCCGGGCTCGACCTCGAAGCGCGCCTGTACGACACGAGCAGCCGCTACGCGAAGCTCCTGCGCAGCCGCCTGCCGATGCCGGTGCTCCCGATCCCGTCCATCGTCGCCCGGCCCGGGCTGACGACCACCCGAGCCGTCGCCGACGCGCTCGGCATCGCGCTCTCGTGAGCTCCGGAGCGCGCGTCCCCGAGCGACGTCGCAGCCCGCGCGACAAGGCCGCCGACCTCGGCGCTCGGCTGGGATCGCTCGAGGTGGTGGTGTGCTGCGGCAGCGGCGGCGTCGGCAAGACCACGGTGAGCGCGGCGCTCGGCGTGGCGATCGCGGCGGCGGAGGACAAGCGCGTGCTCGTGCTGACGGTCGATCCGGCGCGCAGGCTCGCGACGGCGCTCGGCATCAAGGGGATCGGCGCCCAGCCGGTCCGGGTCCCGAAACCCCGTCTCAAGCGGGCCGGGATGACGCTCAGGGGTGACCTCGAGGCCGCCATGCTCGACATGAAGCAGGAATGGGACCGCATGATCGAGCGGTATTCGCCGGACCGCGCCACCGCCCAGCGAATCCTGCGCAACCCCCTCTATCAGCGCATCACCGATTCGTTCGTCGGCTCGCACGAGTACGCGGCGATCGAAGCCCTGTACGAGCTGCACGACGCGGGGGAGTACGACTGCATCGTCGTCGACACGCCGCCGTCGCGGAGCGCGCTCGACTTCCTCGAAGCGCCGACGCGTCTCACCGACTTTGTGGGATCACGCCTGCTCTCGCTGCTGTCGGGCTCGTCCGGGCGCATCGGCTTTCGCGCGATGAACTTCGCCGCGACCCCGTTTCTCCGCCTCGCTGATCGCCTGCTCGGGGCCGAGGTGCTCAAGGAGGTCTCGGAGTTCGTCCAGCAACTGCAGCTGCTGTACGGCGGCGTTCAGGATCGGGCTCGTTCCGTGTCGAAGTTGCTGCGCAGCCCGGAGACGGGGTTCGTCGTGGTCACGACCCTGGAGCAGGGTCCATTCGCCGAGGCGGAGTTCTTCTGCACGAAGCTCCGCGAGTTCACGATGCCGCTGCGCGCAATCGTGGTCAACCGCGTGCTCCCGGAGACGTTCCGCAATCCGGGCGCGGTCGCGGCGGCGACCACGCTCGTCGAGGACGCGAAGGTGGCATCGTGGTTGACCTCGGAGCTGCACACGCGGATCGCGCCCGACACGGCGCGCTTCACCGGTGAGACGTTCCTGCGTCGTCACGTGCTCGCGGAGCGCGAGGCGCGTCAGCTCCTCCGTCTCAACAGGATCGGCGACGTGCCCGTCGTCCGCGTTCCGCTTTTCAGTGAGGAGGTTTCGGAGCTCGAGGGGCTGGTGCGCATCGCGCGCGTGCTCTGACCGCCCGGTGTGCGCCGGCGCCGGCGCCGGCGCCGGCGCGGACTAGCCCTGGCCGGTGAGGAGGCGCATTCTCGCGCTGTGCCGTCCGATCGCGGTGGACGAGCCCTCGATCTCGATCGACACCGGGTCGTCGAGGCGGATCACCGAGCAGTCCCCGACCGTGACGCGCGACACGGCCTCGATCATCGCCGGGTCCGCGGTGCTGATGAGGACCTGGTGTGTTGCTGACACATCGTGCAGAAACTCGATGAACAGGTCGCGACGAGCCGGGTCCGACGTGAGCAGCGGCTCGTCGAGCAGCAGCGGTGCGCGCTCGCCGGCGCCGCCGAGCACCTCGCACAGCGCGAGCCGGAGCAGGAGCGCGACCTGGTCGCGGGTCCCGTGCGACACGGCGTCGAGCGGGACCATGTCCGGACGTGTGCGGCCGAGGAGCCCGAGCGCGAAGTGATCCGTGTCGACGTTCACGTCGGTGTATCTCGCGCCGGTCAGCAGGCTCAGCCGGTTGCCGAGCGACGCGGCGAGGCGCGGCGCGAGCTCGCGGTGCGTGATCCGCGACGCCGACTCGATCATGTCGCTCGCGATACGAAGCGCCTTGAGCTGGCGAAGGCCCCGCTCGCGCGCCGCGGCGCAGGCGTCGCGCTCGTCCTCGAGATCGGCGATGACGGGCAGCGTGTCGAGGACGCCGCCCAGGCGCGCGCGCAGCTCGCGAGCCTGGTCGCCCGCCGACGTCGCGGCGCGACGCGCACGTTCGGCCTCGAGATCCAGCTGCTGGAGGGACGCTGCGTCGGGTGGTGGTGTCGCCAGCGCGGTGTCGGGATCGCCGCCGCGTTGACGGAGTTGTTCGGCGAGGTCGAGCTCGAGACTCTCGAGCGCGGCGCCGTCGCCGCCGAGCGAGCGCGCGGACCGCTGCAGGTCGGCCAGCCGGCGCCGGGCCTCGTCATGGCCGCGGCGCGCCTCACAGGCGCGACGGAACCCGGCGATCGCGACGGCGAGGTCTCCTCCGAGGGGAAGCCCGGTCTTCTCGAGCATGGTGCGCAGCCGTGACTCGAGGTGGGCCACGTTGCGAGCGCTGCGGTCGACGTCCTCGCGGAGCTGCGCGCTCGCGGCATCGTCCGCGGCAAGGACGGCGTCCTCCGCGACCAGCTCCTCGCGCCGGCGCGCGCGCAGCACCATCGCGTCGACGCGGTCAAGGATCTGGCCTGCGACGATCAGGGCCGCGTCGACCGTTGCAGGCTGGCGTGGCAGTGGTTGCGCGACGCCCGCCTCGACTGCGAGCGATTGACACCGAACGAGCAGCGAAGCAAGCGCGACCTGTGCCGCCTCCGCGTCGGTGCGTCGTTGCGACGTGCGGTGTTCGGCGTCGTCGAGCGCGGCGTGGAGCGCGCGCAGCACCGGCAGCCGTCCGGCGAGCCGTTCCACTTCGGAGGGGTCGGCGCCGGCTTCGAACGCGAGCTGTCGCACGGTCGCGCGAGCACGAGACGCCGCACGTGAACGTGTCCACGACCGCCACGCGCAGACGCCTGCCGCCGCGGCGCCGAGCGCCATCACGATGGCCGTGGCGATGTCGGCGTGCCTCCGCGAGAGGACCAGCGCCGCAACGACGGTGACCGTCGTGATGAGCGCCGAAGCCACGCCGAGACGCAGACCGCCGCGACCCGCTTCCTCGAGCTGCGGCAGCAGGTCGTCGATCACCGGCGCGGGCAGGCCGCGCAATCCGGTCGCCGCGATCTCGCGACGAAGCGCCGCCTGGCGCGCATCATCGCCGGTCTCGCGATGGACGGTGCCGGCGGCTGCGATCAACTCACCGCGCAGGCGCTGCGCGCGTTCGCCGATCTCGGTTGCGGATGTATCGGGGGCGCCGGTCGCCGTGCCGATTGCCGCGATGCCACGGGCGATCTCGTCGCGTCGCGCCCGGATCGGTCGCAGCCGTTCCGCGGCTGCGTCCCAGCGCGCTCGAGCGTCGGTCGCGGCGGCGCGGGCCTGGGCGAGCTCGCCGCCGAGCGCGGTCACCTCGCTCTCCGCGTCGATCGGGAATCTCGCATATGACGCGGTCGCCTCGAGCGCCGCGGTCTGCTGCTTCGCCTCGCGCACCAGGTCGGTGAGCCGCGCACAGCGATCCGCCGTGTCGGCCAGTCGCGCTCCGAGGCGAGCGCGCTCCGCGTCGAACCAGCGCTCGGTCTCGACAACGAATGCCGCCTCGAGATCGGCGAGGCGCTCCTGGTCGAGCGCGACAGCGGCCATCCGGGCACGCGCCTCATCGAGCATGCGGTCGAGCGCCTTGAGCCGGGCGGTGGCAACCCCGAGCGGGCTCGTGACGCGGCGCTCCGATCCGACCCGCTCCATCGCGTCGCGAAGCCGGGTCATGGCCTGTGCCGCGGTCACGCCCCGGCGCGTGTCGGCGAGCCGTTCGATCGCCTCCTGCAACTGACCGGCGCGCTGCCGGGCGCCTTCGGGCGCGTCGATGCGCAACCCGTCGTCACCGAGCCAGGCCGTGGCGCAGAACACCGCCTCGTCGATACCGAGATGAAAGCGTCCCGGTGTCACCGCTCGTCCGCTGCGCAGCTCGTCGGTGAGCTCGGACCCGCCGAGCTCGAGCACCTGCACGGACTGTTCGCGCGTGTCGAGACGCCGGGCCACGCGAATGCGGCGGCCGTCGTCGAGCTTGTACGTCAGCGCCAGCCCGTACGCGCCGCGCGTCCAGGGCTCGTGGCGCGCCCAGTCGCTGCGCTCGACGGGGCGGCCCGGGCCGCCGGCGTCGATCCCGTAGAGCGCGGCGCGGACGGCGCGAAGCAGCGTCGACTTGCCCGACTCGTTGCGCCCGGCGATGACGGTGACGCGGGGATGGAGATCCTCGCAAAGATCGTGCAGGGGCCCGAATCCGGTGATCTCGAGGCGCTCGAGGATCATCGCAGCCCGATCTCGGCGCCGGACAGCGCCATGAGGCCGTAGCGAAGCGCGTCCTCGAGGGTCGCCGCCTCGTCCGGTTCGGCCTCCGCCGCGGCAGTTGCCGCTCGAACGAACGCTCCACGGGTGCTCTCTTCGATCAGTGCCGACTTGAGGTCGAAGAGCGGTGTCGTCAGATCGCGCACCTTGACGGCCGCGAGGTTGAGGCGCTCCCGGACCGCGAGCTCGACCGTGAAGGCGTCGAGCGACAGCGAACAGTCCACGGCGCCGACGAGGTCGACCCGGATCATGGTCCGCTCGGGATCGGTCAGGCCGGTGGCGGCGCACGACAGCGTCACCGCCTGGATCACGGACTCGACCGACCCGGAGTCCTCGGAATCGCATTCCACCGTGTAGACCGACCAGCGGTTGGTGTCATGCGCGCTGAAGCGAACCTCACCCCGGCCGTCGATCTCGACGAGAACGGGCCCGCGTCCGCCCTCCTCGTCGAAGCTCAGCGGCTCCGCCGTGCCCGGGTAGAGCAGACCGGTCCTGGTGTCGAGCCGGCGCCGGTGGTAATGGCCGCAGAGCGCTGCCGCGAACCCGGCGCTCCGGATCCGCTCGGCGTGAAACGGGCCGTGCACGGACTTTCCGTCGGGTCGCGAACCCAGCTCGGCCCCGTGGAACAGCGCGAGGTGCACACCAGAGTCGCCGGTGGCAGACGTGCCCGCGAGCGGGTCGCCCTGCCATGACGGCTCGCGGTGGGCGAGGCCCCAGACCGTGACGCCTTCGACGAGCTCGACTGGCTCGAGGTGTGATGACTGAAAGATCGTCACGTTGGACGGCCACTCGATGCGCCGGTACAGCGATCCGGGCATGAGCGCGTCGTGGTTGCCGGGAGCGATCAGCACGGGCATTGGCTGCCAGGCCGCGAAGGTGTCGGCGAGGAACCTGCCGGTGTCGACCCCCGCGCGCTCGTGCTCGTACAGGTCTCCGGCGATGGTCACGGCGGCACAGTCCTGCTCGGCGGCAAGGCGTCCGGCGGCGGTCAGCGCCTCCCGCAGGCCCTGGCGCCGGCGCCGGGCGAGATCGCCCTGGCAGCCCATGGCGGCGAAGGCCCGGTCGAGGTGCAGATCGGAGAGGTGGAGAAGACGAATGGTCATGCGTTGCTCAAAGGAACCGCGACCGGGCGAACGTCAGTTCGTTGAGCGTAGCACACGACTCTTCAGCAAATCTCTGCCACAATTGAATTCGGACTGAGGGCGGGGTTCGGGGGAGTCGGGGCTCCGGAACGCGCGTCCTGTTCAGAGGGATTGGGGATCAGGTGGCAGCTCGATTGGAATTGGCCATGCCGTTGCGTATCGGACGCGTGGGAGCCGGCCTCGTCGGCATGGCCGTCGCGGTCCGGGTGCTCGTGCTCCCCGTGGCACCGGCCACTCGAGCGGTCGACATCGTCATGGTCGTGCTCACACTGGGCGTCGCGCTGCTCGTGATCCGTCTGCCGGCTCGATGGGAGCCACGCAGGCACGTCGTGACGGCGGCATCGACAGTGGCGCTGGCGGTGATCGCCGCCGTCGCTCTCCACGTCGCCGCGAGCGTGTTGCCGGACTTCGCGATGATCGCCGCGGGTGTGTTCGCGGCCATCCTCATCGGCATCGAGATCGAGGAGTCGCGGGAGCTGCCGCTCATCTCCGGCGCGGCGGTGATCGTCGTCTTCGCGGTGCTGTGGTTCACGAGCGCACCCGCCGGATCCGGGCCGGCCTCGTTCGTCGTGGCGGTCGCGCTGCTCGCGGGCATCCGGCTGCTCACACTCGGCGGCGTCGAGCACACCCGTGAGCGGATCGACGCCGAGACGCGTCGGGGACTGGTGTACGCAACCCTGGGCAGCAAGCTCGGGGTCGCTCGCGATGTGCCGTCAGTCGCGTCGGCGGTCCTCGAGGCGTGCCTCGAGACCTTTCCCGAGACCTCAAGCGGGTTCGTCCTGCTGAACGATCCGGCGGACGGGCTGCTGAAGGGCCCCGGCGTGTACCTGTCGGCGAACGGCGTCGCGACGGGCGGACCCGCATATGAGCTCGCTCCCGGTGAAGGGCTGGGCGGCGCCGCCTTTGCCGCCCCGCACGCGTTGCTCTGGCCCACCACGCTCTCGGCGTCGATGGCCCAGGCGAGCCTGCGCGAAGCGAACCGAGTCCGGCTCCGGCGCTCGAAGCTCGGCTTCATCCGGTCGGCGATCGGCGCGCCGCTGCAGGTGGACGGAAGCACCATCGGCGTGATCCTCGTGACCTCGGAGCGCCGCGAGAACGTCTGGAGCGAGGCCGACCTTCCGCTGATGACGGCGCTCGCCGACGAGGCCGCGAAGGCGCTCGAGCGCGCGCGCCGTTACGAGGAGGAGATGGGCCGGGCGCTCTTGGATTCGGTCACCGGGCTCCCCACCCGCGGCCACGTGCTCCATGTCATCGACAAGGAGCTGGCTCGCGCGTCCCGCAGCGACGCGACGCTGGCCGTGATCATCGCCGACATCGACGACTTCAAGCAGATCAACGACCGCTGGGGCCACGACGCGGGCAACCTCGTGCTCGAGACCTTCGCCCAGGTGGTCCGTTCGATCCTGCGGCGAGAGGACAGCGCGGCACGGTCAGGCGCGGACGAGTTCGTCTGCGTCCTGCCTGGCGCCGATCGAGACCAGGCGCGCGTCATCGCCGGCCGCATTCAGCAGCGCTTCGCCGCCGAGACCGAGAGCGGCCACGTCGCAGGGCGATCGGGAGCCACGGCATCGTGCGGTGTCGCGGTCTATCCGGCGGACTCGCAGGACGTCGAGGGCCTGATCGCCACCGCCACCACGGAACTGGACGGCGCCAAGCAGTCGCAGCATCTCACCGGGCGCTCGCGAATTCGTGGACGTGTCAAGGACACCACTGCACCTTGACATCGTGTCGCGAATAGTTCTAGTCTAGAACTATTCGTCAATCGAACACTCGCGCGCCACGCAGCGATCGAGCGTTCGACCACTCGAGGGTCCAGTTGCATCCAGCCACGACTGCCACGCCGGGAGCGACATCGGCACCCGCGCGTCGCGACGAGCTTGCAGATGCCCTGTTCGGGTACATCGGCGGCCTGAAGCGGCGTCTCATGGCGAGCGTTCCCGACGAGTTGCGAGGCGAGTTCGGTGCGGTGACCTGGCACCAGGTCGGCGCGTTGGAGCAGCTGCGCGCTGCGATGCGGACGTCGTCGGGCGCGACCATGAACGAGATCGCGCGCATGCAGCAGTGCGCGCTCAGCTCGGCGAGCGCGCTCGTCGATCGTATGATCCGGCTCGGGTTCGCGGAGCGTCGCAACGACCCCGAGGATCGCCGCATCATCCACATCGTCCCCACGGCGCTCGGCGAGCAGATGCTCGAGAAGTTCGACGACGCTCGCAAGACCGTTGCGCTCGAGGCGCTCGCTCCGCTGACTGACGCGGATCTCGAAACGCTCGTCGCGCTCATGAGCAAGGTCGTCGACTGGCCGGAGCCCGGACACCCGCCGGAGGCTGCGCATGACTGACGTTCTCGACCGCTCCGACGTTGCCGCCACCACGCCGGCCGCGAACGATCTGACCCCTGCCGCCGCCAGGCCGGGTCGCTTCGACTACAAGTGGATCGCGCTCGGGGTGGTGCTCCTCGGGACGATCATGACAATCCTCGACGCGACGATCGTCAACATCGCGATCCCGACGTTGCAGTCCGACCTCAAAGCGGGCTCGTACGCCGATATCGCGTGGGTGGTGACCGGGTACATGCTCGCGCAGGGCGCGGTCATCCCGATGGCCGGGTGGGCCACGGACCGGTTCGGCACCAAGCGCCTCTACCTCGTGACCATCGCGCTGTTCACCGTCGCGTCGATGGCGTGCGGCGTTGCCCAGAATCTGCCGGAGCTCGTGTTCTTCCGCGTGATGCAGGGACTCGGTGGCGGCATGCTGATGCCGATCGGCATGACCATCATCATGCGAGCCGTCGGACCCCAGAACATGGGCCGCGTCATGGGGATCTTCGGCATCCCGATGTTGCTGGCGCCCGCAGTGGGACCGGTGCTCGGCGGGTGGTTCGTGCAGGACTTCTCCTGGCGTCTCATCTTCTATGTGAACGTCCCGATCGGGATCATCGCGTTCGTCTCGGCGTGGCGATTCCTCACTGAGACCGACAGGTCGCACAAGCTCCGTCTCGATACGTTCGGACTCCTCACGGCACCGCCCGCGGCCGTCGCGGTGATGTACGCCGTGGACCAGAGCACGTCGCTCGGATGGGGTTCGCTGCTCGTCGTCAGCACGCTCGCGGGCTCCGCGGTCTTCATCGCTGCGTTCGTGCTTTCGCAGCTGAACCGGCGACGCATCGCGGCGCTGATGATGGGCCCGCTTGCCGCGCTCCTCCTCGTCGTCGGCGTGCGCAACGGGCTCGTCGACGGCTGGACCGCTGTCGACACGCTTGTGATGCTCGGCGGTGCGGCGCTTGCGCTCGTCGACCTCGTGATCGGCGGACGCGGCAGCCCCGAGCCGCTGCTCCAGTTGCGCCTGTTCCGCGACCCGACGTTCTCGTGGTCGATGGGCCTCAGCTTCATCATCGTCACGGCACTGTTCGGCGGCATGCTCCTGCTGCCGCTGTACCTGCAGGAGGTGCACGGGTACAGTCCGCTCGAGACGGGATTGCTGTTGCTGCCACAGGCGATCACCGCGGCGGTCGCCATGCCGCTCGGTGGCTATCTCACCGACCGCATCGGTCCGCGCCCGGTCGTCGCGGTCGGCATGGTGATGCTCGCCGGCGGTGGGTTGCTGCTCGCGCAGATCCACCCCACGTCGTCCAACTGGCTGGTCGTGAGCGCACTCTTGCTGCGCGGGTTCGCGATGGGCTTCTCGATGATGCCGTCGATGGCCGCGGCGATGGCGCGCGTCCCGCACCACCTCAGCTCCAGTGCATCGAGCATCTCCAACAGCCTGCAGCGCATCGGCTCGTCGGTCGGCATCGCCGTGCTCGTCACGGTGCTCGCCGCGCAGTTCACGACGGCGATCGGCCAGGCTTCGTGCGCTCCGTCGCAGGCGGTGCTCAGTGCGGCATCGACACCCGGACACCAGGTGACGACCGCGGAGTTCTGCACGAACCTCAAAGGACAGTACGCGTCGTTGATCCAGAACGGCGGTCAGCCGACGACCACCGTGAAGGTCGCGCCGGTCGTGGCGCACTTCAGTCAGACGTATGCCGCTGACGCGCTCAGCACGTCGTTCGACCGCACATTCGCGTTCATCACGATCCTCACGCTCCTCGGCGTGATACCGGCGCTCTTCCTGCGCCGTCCGGAGAAGACGGTGGCAACGCAGATCATCTATGAGTCGTAAGGTCCTCGTCCTCGGCGGCACCGACTTCGTGGGGCCCGCGGTCGTGAGCGCGGCATGTGCGCATGGGGACGACGTCACGATCTTCCATCGCGGCCAGACCGGGTCGGCGCCCGAAGGTGTGCGCGTGATGCACGGTGATCGCACGCAGCCATCCGATCTCGACGCTGTCGCATCGGAGCAGTGGGACCTCGTGGTTGACGCATGGTCGCGCGCACCGCGCGTCGTCCTCGAATCAGCACGGAGACTCGAGGCCACCTCCGCGCGATACGTCTACATCTCCACGATCTCCGTGTACCAGGATGTGCATGAAGGCCCCCTCAACGAGACCGCGCCCGTCGTCGATGCGAGCCCCGACGCCGATGCGACGGATTACGCCGCCGACAAGCGTGGCGCGGAGCTCGCAATCGAGAGCGTCTTCGGCCCGGACCGCTGCGTCTTCGCCCGCCCGGGACTCATCCTCGGCCCGCGCGAGAATATCGGCCGCCTCCCGTGGTGGCTCCGCCGCATCAACGCCGGCGGCACCGTGCTCGCTCCCGGGCCGGCGGACAACGGCCTCCAGTTCATCGACGCGCGCGACCTCGCCGAGTTCGCGCTGAACACGACACTGAACGGGGCTGTGAATGTGCTCAGCATCCCGGGTTTCACGACCATGGCGGAGGTGCTCGACCTCTGCAAGAAGGCGACGGGATCCGAGGCGACGTTCACGTGGGTCGACGCCGAGTTCCTGCTTGCCGAGAAGGTCGAGCCCTGGACGGAGCTGCCGATCTGGGTACCGGACATCGGGGAATGGTCGGGGTTCTACATGACGGACTCATCGCTTGCGCAGCGCTCCGGACTCACATGCCGTCCGGTGCGCGACACCGTCTTCGACACCTGGGCGTGGTTGCGCGACAACCCGGAGTGGACTCAGGTCGTCACCGGCAATCGCGTGCGCGTCGGTCTGGCGCCGGAGCGCGAGACGGCGCTGCTCGCGGCGTGGGCGAATCAGCCGCCGGCAGCCCGGTAGCGACGCAGGCGTTCCGCGACGAGGTCGTCGACCGGGGTTCTGCTCAGCTCGTCGAGGTGACGGATGACGGCGCCGCGGATCGCAGCGATCACGAGCGGCGCATGCGCATGAGCACCCGGGGCGGGCTCCGGGATGATCTCGTCGACGAGACCGACTCGATGCGCAGTCTCGACACCGGGGCGTAGCGCCGCGGCGGCGCGCGCACGCTGTCCGGCGTCGCGATACAGGATCGCCGCGCACGTTTCCGGCGGTGCGACGGTGTACACCGCGTTCTCGAGCGCGAGCACGCGGTCGGCAAGCGCCAGCGCGAGCGCGCCACCGGATCCGCCCTCGCTGAGCACGATGCTCACGGTCGGGGTGCGCAACCGGAGCATGCAGAGGAGCGCCTCGGCGATGGCCCACGCCTGGCCGCGCTCCTCGGCGCCGATGCCCGCGTGCGCCGCGGGTGTGTCGACGAGACACACGACCGGCATCGAGAACCTCTCCGCCTGGTGCATCAGGCGCATCGCCTTGCGGTAGCCCTCCGGGTGCGGCATGCCGAAGTTGTGCAGCGCGCGCGTCATCGGGTCGGTGCCCTTCTCCTGGCCGATCAGCATCACCGAGCGTCCACCGAGATGTGCGGGCCCGCCGACCACGGCGCGGTCGTCGCCGAAGAGCCGGTCACCGCGCAACTCGGTCCAGTCCGGTGTGATCGCGGCGATGACCTGCAGCGCGCGCGGGCGCTCCGGATGACGAGCCAGCTCGACCGCCGCGAACGCGATCCGCTCGCGCTCTGTGGTCTCGATTGTTGTCGTCATGCGCGACCTGTGTAGATGCGGATCAGCGTGCCCGCCGTGGCGCGCAGGTGCCCGCGTGCGACGACCATGTCCACCATGCCGTGCGCGAGCAGGAACTCCGCGGTCTGGAAGCCGTCAGGCAGCTTGTCGTGCGTCGCCTGCTCGATCACCCGTGCCCCGGCGAAGCCGATGCGCGCCCCGGGCTCGGCGATGATGACGTCGGACTGCACCGCGAACGACGCCGTCACGCCGCCGAAGCACGGATCGCCGAGGATGCTGATGTAGGGCAGCCGGGCGGCGATCACCTCCGCAACCGCCGCGGAGCAGCGAGCCATCTGGGCGAGCGACGCGATGCCCTCCTGCATGCGCGCGCCGCCGGACGTGCACACCGCGACGAGCGCACGTTCTTCGGCGACGGCCAGCTCGCATCCCCGCGCGAAGATCTCGCCCGCGCCGCTGCCGAGCGACCCGCCGAGGAAGGCGAAGTCCATGCACGCGAGGACGACGGGGTTGCTTTCGATGGATGCACGCGCGACCTGGAACGCCTCGTGGAGCCCGGTCTTCTCGCGCGCGCGGGCGACGCGCTGCGGATAGGGGACACCGTCATCGAATCCGAGCGGGTCGCGATCACCGACATCGAGTGCGAGGGTCTCGGCGGTCCCCGGATCGGCGAGTTGCTCGATGCGCTGCGCGGCGCCGACGACCCCGTGATGGCCGCACTCCGAGCAGACGTTGAGGTCGTCGGCGTAACGCTCTGCGACGAAACGACGCTGGCACTGCGGGCACGCGATCGTCCCGGCGGTCGGCGCGGTTGGGCGGAGCTCGGGTCCCGGCGCCTGCAGCCTGCGGCGGGGCGCGTGCCGCCGCGACGTCACTGCGTTGGCGCGATCCATCGGAGAGCGATTCCGCCCCAGACGACCCCGGATCCGAAGGCGATGCAGACGATGCGGTCCCCCTGGCGCACCCTGCCGGTGGCCACAGCCTCCGCGAGCGCGATGGGAATGGATGCGCCGCTCGTGTTGCCGTACCGGTCGATGTTGATCACGACACGGTCGAGCGGCATGCTGAGACGCTTCGCGACAGCCTCGATGATGCGCAGGTTGGCCTGGTGCGGGACGAGCAGGTCGACATCCTCGAGCGCCCAGCCGGCTTCGGCGCAGACCTCGCGAGCCGCCTCCGCCATGCGCTCGACTCCGAGGCGGAAGGTGCCCTTGCCGTACATGCGCAGGCCGTTCTCTCCGTCCTCCTCGCCGGCTTTCGGGCCGTAGTAGATGAGGTCGGCCCCGCTGCCGTCGGCCCCCCACTGCGCGCTCTCGATACCGCCGTCGTCGGAGACCCCGATGACCGCCGCGCCCGCGCCGTCACCGAAGAGGACGCAGGTCGAACGGTCCTTGTAGTCGATGAGCGACGTGAGTGCGTCGCCGGCGATGACCAGGACGCGGTTCATGTGCGGCGACGAGCCGATGAGGCCGCGGGCGATCGTGACCCCGTAGACGAACCCCGCGCAGGCGGCGGCGATGTCGAACGCCGGGATGCCCCCGAGCCCCATGCGTCGCTGCACCAGGCAGGCGGTGGACGGAAGCGGGGTGTCCGGGGAGACGGTCGCGACGATGAGCGCGTCCACGCTGTCGACGCCGGCCGCGGCCATGGCGCGACGCCCGGCCTCGGCGGCCATGATCGAGGTGGTCATCCCGGAGGAGACCTTTCGGCGCTCCCGGATGCCCGTTCGTTCGAGGATCCAGGCGTCGGAGGTGTCCACCATCGCCTCGAGGTGGGCGTTGGTGATGATCTCGTCGGGCACGTAGGACGCGATGCCCAGGATCGCGGCGGTTCTGGTGGCGCCCGGGAGGGCTCCGGACGGGGCGGACGCGGGGGCGCGAAGGATCGCCATCTGGACAGAAGCTTATGCGAGGCCCGGGGGTTACGTCACCGATCGGCTGTTGTACGCTTCGCCGTCGAGATGCTCGCGAGCCTGGTTGCGGTCAACAATCCGTTCCCGTTCTCGATCAGCGGGTTCACTGGACTGACGACCGCGCAGATCATCTCCTTCTTCATCGTCTTCGTTCTTTTCAACTTCTATGTGGTGCTCCTCGTGATCGCGCTGGTCGGCTTCTACTTCACCGCCAAGCCCCGCCACGGGAAGACGCGTACGGCCGCCATCTGGCACTTCTACGCGATCCTCTGGATGCTCGCGGCGTTCGTCGCGACCGTCTGGGGTGCGCCTGCGGAGAAGACGTTCCTCGCTGGGACCGGCCTGGGTACGCTCGGCATCGGGCAGCGAGCCATCAACGAGTTCATCAGCCTGGGCTTCGCCGTCATCGCCGTCATCTGCATGGCGGTGGGGTTCATGCAGGCGTCCCGCCAGAACCGGGCTCTCCGCGAGGAAGCGCTGGCCGCGGTCTGACCGGGGCCGCTGGATCCATCGGGGCACGCCGATTTTCGGCGTCGGCCTGCCTACCGCAAAGAGAAGGACAGGATCGAGGCGGGGTTCAGGAGCGCGAACGCGCGCTGGACGGCGTGGGTCTCGTTGGTGATTGCCGTGATCCACAGCGCCGAGAGGTTGGTCACGGGGAGGAAGTCCCCCGGGTGGCGCTCGAGGTGGTCCTGGAGGTCGTTGCCCGGCGAGAGGTGGACGTCACCCACCAGCGAGATGGCGGACGTGTTGATCGACGCGGCGTAGGAGACCGTCTCACGCCACATCGCGGAGTTGCCGTCGGGCACCTCCTCGAGCGGGCAGACGAGGATCACGCCCGACTTGGCGATGGTCACCCGGGGCTCGAGCCGGCTGAGCACCGGGTAGTTCGTGGACAGTGGTTCCGCCCGCGAGTTGCGCACGTGCAGGAACGCACCGAACCGGTTGATGCTGTCGCTGAGGCGTTCCGCGCCGATGACCTCGAGCTCGCCCGTCAACCGGATGAAGGTGCCGTAGATCTCGACCTCTCGCCATCCGCTCACTGCTGCAAAAGGCTACTCCGCGGCAGGTGCCCCGGGGGTCTCGGCCCGGATGCGCGTCAACGCCGCGCCGTGACGTATCCTTTCGCCGGTCCGACGCTCCAGACAGAAGAGATATGGAACGCCTCATCGTCGCTCTCCGCACTGACTTCGGATGCTTCGCCATCATTGTGTTCTTCGTCGTGATCATGATCTCGGCGATTGTGTTCGCCAACATCCTCACCCCTCCGGCGAGCAATCCACTCCTGTAGTCGGATGAGCATTCGGCGTGTGAGTTTCGAGACGGCCGCGGGCGGAGCGGCGCGCGCCGTTCGAGTCCGTACACTGTCGCCAGCAACAACTCCCCTCGTGAGGACTGCATGGCGCTGAATCCGTACGAATCGACGCGGGGGAGGATGCGTGCCCGCGCCGAGGCGACGCGACGGCAGTTCCTGATGCTCATGGGCGGTCTCGCCGCCGCGGGCGCGTCGCTCTTCGGTGGTATCGAAGTCCTTCGTTTCATGTTCCCGGTCGCTTCCGGTAACGCTCCCGCGCTCTTCAAGACCGCGTTCACATTTGCCGATCTCACCGGCGGCGTTGTCGACGGCAAGCCCGTGATCCCGGTCAACGTCCTGTCCGAGACCGACAAGCGCGTCACCGTCGTCCTCGATGACGCCGGCATCTACGCCGTCTACCTGGTGTGCACGCACCTCGGCTGCACCCCGAACTACGTGACCGACGTGACCACCGGCTCCGGCGTGGCCGCGTCCGTGGCGGAAGCGCGCGGCGTCCGCACCTCGAACCAGCGCCTCCCCAACGGCTGGGCATGCCCCTGCCACGGGAGCCGATACTTCATCGATTCAACGAACTTCTACGGCCCGGCTCCGCGCCCGATGGACTGGGTCAACATCGAGGTCACCCCGGACGGGTTCTTCGCCGTCGACAGGGCGACGCTCGTTGCGACACGTGGCCCTGGGAACAATGTGGCGCCAGAATGGCGGCTGCTGGTCGACACCAAGAAGAGCAACGGCAAGACCCTCGGGGTCTGAACCAATGAGGAGGCGGGCATCGCACATGAGGGCTCTCGGTAGATGAGCGCAACGCCGGGCCAGGCCAACCCCGTCCGCGCGTTCGTCGCGCAGCTCTGGGGATCGGTGTTCCGTCATGGGCTGCCGACCAACGACAAGGTCGCCGCCCGCACCGCGCTGACCAACTTCTTCCTCCACATCCACCCGGTGCGGGTCAAGAAGTCCGCGGTGCGCGTGTCCTACACGCTGTGCCTCGGCGGCCTCTCGTTCTTCCTCTTCATCCTGCTGACGATCACCGGCCTCTTCCTCATGTTCTACTACATCCCGTCGGTGGATTCGGCGTATCAGAACGTCAAGGATCTGCAGTTCGTCGCGGTGTTCGGCGACATCATCCGCAACATGCATCGCTGGGCTGCGCACGGCATGGTGATCACCGTGTGGTTGCACATGGCTCGCGTCTTCTATCAGGGCGCGTACAAGCCGCCGCGCGAGTTCAACTGGGTCATCGGCACGTTCCTGCTGCTGATCACGCTGCTCCTCTCGTTCTCCGGGTACCTGCTGCCCTGGGACCAGCTCGCCATCTGGGCGATCACCGTCGGTACCAACATGGCGAAGTACGCGCCGATCGTCGGCCCGTACACCAGATACCTCCTGCTCGGTGGCGATCAGGTAGCACAAGGCGCTCTGATCCGGTTCTACGTCTTACACGTCATCGCCCTGCCCCTCATCGGTTTCTTACTGATGGTCGTACACTTCTGGCGCGTCCGTAAAGACGGGTTCACAGGAGGCCTCTGATGGCAACTGTCGTCGAGGGAGGACGCGACCAGCGCGGGGCACCGAGCCCGCGTCAGCAGGCGCCCGTCTCCGGACCCGAGCTTGCCAGCACGCCGCTGGTCATCCGGCGGCGCGAGGACGAGGAGACGGTCGTCACCTTCCCCTACCTGGTGTGGCGGGAGTTCCTGGCGGGGCTCGGCGCCTTCGTCTTCCTGATGCTGGTGTCGATCCAGATCAACGCGCCGCTGCTGCAGCATGCCAACACCTCGATCACCCCCAACCCGGCAAAGGCGCCGTGGTACTTCGTCGGCCTGCAGGAGTTGCTCGAGCGCTTCCCCCCGATCATGGCCGGTGTCGCGTTCCCGAGCTTCGTGATCATCTTCATGATCCTCACGCCGTATCTCGACCGGAACCCGAGCCGCCGGCCGCAGGACCGTAAGGTCGCGATCGTGCTCTTCACGATCTACGTCTGCCTTGCGGTGGCGTTCGTCGTCATCGGCGAGTTCTTCCGCGGCCAGGCGTTCAACTGGGACTGGACACTGGTCCTCGGCCATCCCGGACTCAGCTCGCCCGTATGAGGACGAAGCTCCTGTTCGTCGGTCTCAGCGTCGCGCTGCTGGCGCTCGTCGCCTGGGCCGCGTTCAAGGACACGTCGAGCCGCGGCTACATCGCGATCCAGGAGCAGTACCAGAAGGACTACCCTCAGTCGGACTTCAACGTCCAGATCCAGCAGCTGTTCCCGAGCTTCCCGCAGGCGACGATCCAGGGCGACACCTATCGCGTGGAGCGCTGCATCTCGTGCCACGTCCCCGATATCGGCACGATCGGCCCGGTGGCAGCCGCACAGCGACTCAGTCAGGACTTCTTCAAGTACGAGCCCGACGCGAAGCAGCTCGCCTCCGAGTACCACCTGTCCGGTGAGCATCCCGCGTACGTCACGGTGGACGGCGGCCTGTACCCACCGTCCGAGAGCTATGCAGCGATGGGCGCAGAGGGTTTCACCTCGTTCACCTACACGCCGTACACGACGCCCGGCCAGCCCGTCGCCAAGCCCGTCACCGTCAGCCAGCCCGGGCCGCTTCCCTCGTTCATCAACCCGGCGACGAACTACGGCGGCGCCGGGACCCCGACCGGAAAGCTCGGCATCGACCAGATCGGCTGCATCGTGTGCCACAACGGCAACCGCCTCGGGCTCGATCAGACCGACGCCCATCAGAACCTGATCATCAATCCCGTCTACGCATTCACCGAAGGCGCGCAGCTCTACTACCAGAACTGCGCGCGCTGCCACGGCGGTCTTGGAGAGGGTGGCGCAGGTCCGCCCCTCAACAACCAGGACCGCCTCGGGTACTTCAACGAGGACTACTACTACCGGTGCATCGAGTACGGCTTCACCGGCTTCGAGCACTACAGCAGCATCATGCCCAACTGGGGCGCCATCGCCAATGACTACGCGTCCAACGGCTCACCGCCTCCGGGCGCCGGGGCGATCGTCAACCACACGCGCGTGCTGTCGGAGACGCAGATCAACATCCTGATTCAGTTCATCCGCGAGTGGGAGAACTACAGCACCCTGCCATGAGAACGAGACAGTGAAGCGCCGCAGCACGTTCGCGAGAGACCTGATCGGGACGCTGGTCGTGTTCGTCGGGCTGCTCGTCTTCACCTTCGTGCTCATCTACGGTGAGTTCCTCCTCGAGAACTTCAAGGCGCACTGAGATGCCGGGTATCCTCGCGAACGCGCTGTACCCCGGGGAGGCCGGCTGGGGGGACGTCCTCTTCGTGGCGATCTGGGCGTTCGGAACGCTGCTCCTCGCCGCCTACTACGTCTACCGGGCCTTCGTCAGCCGATGAGGTGGGAGGCTCAGGTGGGCGTGAGCGCCCCGGTGGCGTGTCGTGGCGCCTGTCATGGCTGCTGACGCGGGCGGGGTCAAACCCCTCCGCCAGCCCAACTCGCAACTCGCAGTCCTGCTCTCGATCATTCCAGGGCTGGGTCAGCTGTACAACCTGCAGCCGCGCAAGGCGCTCTATTTCTTCCTGTGGACGATCGGCACCATCGGACCCGGGATCCTGCTGATCATCGCCGGTCAGTCGGTCGGCCATGCGCTCCTCACCGCCCACCTCGGGGCCCTGTTCCTCCTCGTGGCGCTCGTCTCGGTGCTGGCCTTCCTGAGCCTGTTCGTCGCCGGCCTCTACCTCTGGGCCAGCTCGGCGATCGACGCGTGGCAGAGCGCGGCCGCCATCGGCCGCGGGGACCCCGAGCTGGCCGCACGCCGGCGGATGTTCCGTCTGTGAGCGCAGCGAGCCGGCGCGGGATGCTCTCGCGTCTGCGCAGGCGCCAGCGCTCGACCGCGACCGGAGAGGTGCTCCCCGACCCGTCGGTTCCCCCGCAGAATCGTGGCTCCTGGGACCGCGCCGCGCTGATCAACACCGACATCACCGAGCTGGTGAAGCGACAGATCCACACCAAGACCAAGCCGTGGCAGAAGTGATGCGGCGTCCGTCGGCGGAGGCACTCCCCGATCTGGTTTGCCCGGCTGAACGCCGCTATGCGATCATCCTGCCGCGCCCATGAACGTGCTCGCAGCGTCGACCTGTTGCGTCAACAACGCCGGAGCGTTTGGCGACGGCGGAACCGTCAGCGATCGAGCGCTCGGTGTGTACACCGCCGTGTTCTGGTCGTCGGTGGTGCTCGGTGCCATCGTCACCGCCCTGCTCCTCTTCGCCTTCGTGAAGTTCCGCCGCCGGAGCGATGACGACGAGCCGGCGCAGTTCCATGGCAATACGAGGCTGGAGATCGCCTGGACGCTCGTGCCGCTGGCGACGTTCCTCTCGCTCTTCGGCCTGACCGCGGTGAACATGCCGTTCGTCAACAACATCCACGCGGGGACGCAGTACACCGTCACGGTCATCGGCCAGCAGTTCAGCTGGACGTTCGATTACGGCACCACGTCGAGCGGCACCCGCATCCGCAGCTTCGGCTATCTCTTCCTACCGGAGAACACGGACGTGGGTCTCAACATCGTCTCGACCGATCCGCCGTGCAATGCCTCGCCAAACGTCCCATCGAACAGCTCGCTCGCGCAGGTGCTCGCGGACGAGGGATGCGGCGTCAACCACAGCTTCTTCGCGCCGTCACTCGGGCAGCAGATGAACGCGATCCCCGGCGACGTCAACACCGCGCCGATCGAGGCGCGCGAGGGCACGTACTACGGTCAGTGCACCGAGCTATGCGGCGTGGGCCACGCAAAGATGACGTTTGTCGTCGTGTCGCTGCCGATGAACCAGTTCCAGTCGTGCGTGTTCGGCAATCCCGCAGGGACGATTGACCCCACCAGCAAGTCGTGCGCTCTCGGAGGATCCTGATGGCGGTCATTGACGCGACTCTGCCTCGCGCGAAGTTCGCGCGCTACGACAAGTCGAAGGGGATCCTCGGCTGGCTGACGACGGTCGACCACAAGAAGATCGCGATCATGTACCTGTTCACGACCTTCTTCTTCTTCCTGGTCGGCGGTGTCATGGCGCTGCTCATCCGCATCCAGCTCGCGGAGCCGCAGAACACCTTCCTCACACCTGAGCAGTACAACCAGATCTTCACGATGCACGGGACGACGATGATCTTCCTGTGGATCATCCCGGTCTGGGCAGGGCTCGGGAACTACATGGTCCCGCTGATGATCGGCGCGCGCGATATGGCGTTCCCACGCATCAACGCGCTCTCGTTCTGGCTGATCCCGCTCGGCGGCATCGTCATGTACGCGGGGTTCCTCGTCCCCGCGACGACGCACGCCGGCATCCTCTGCCCCGGCGGTCCGGGGGACGCGGGGTGGACCGGCTACGTGCCACTCACCGGGTCCCACTACAGCTGCAGCATGGGCCAGGACCTCTGGATCATCGGCCTGCACCTGCTCGGGGTCGCGTCGATGCTCGGCGGTATCAACTTCCTGGCGACCATCCACAACATGCGCGCCAAAGGCATGACATGGGGACGCCTGCCGCTCTTCGTGTGGGCGCAGGAGGTGACGGCCGCGCTCGTGGTGCTCGCGTCGCCGTTCCTTGCGGCCGGCCTGGCGATGAACCTGCTCGACCGCCAGATCGGCACCAACTTCTTCGACCCGGTCAACGGTGGCAGCGCGCTGCTCTACCAGTTCGTCTTCTGGTTCTACTCACACCCGGCGGTGTACATCATGATCCTGCCGGCCTTCGGGATCATCAGCGAGATCATCCCGGTGTTCAGCCGAAAACCGGTGTTCGGCTACAAGGCGATGGCGGCGTCCATCGTGGCGATCGCGTTCCTCGGGTTCATCGTGTTCGTCCACCACATGTTCGTCACCGGCCTGCCGCTGGTGGTGCAGACGTTCTTCGCCTTCACGACCTTTGTCATCGGCGTGCCCACAGGGGTGAAGATCTTCAGCTGGCTGGCGACGATGTGGGGAGGGAGCATCAAATACGACACGCCCATGCTCTTCGCGTGCGGCTTCCTGTTGATGTTCCTGATCGGCGGCATCGACGGCGTCTATCTCGGGAGCCTGTCCGTCGACCGCCTCGTGCACGGCACGTACTGGGTCGTCGCGCACATCCACTATGTGCTGTTCGGCGGCAGTGTCATGGGCGTCTTCGCCGCCTTCTACTACTGGTTCCCCAAGGTCACCGGGAGATTCCTCAGCGAGAAGCTGGGCAAGCTCCACTTCTGGACGATATTCATCGGACTCAACCTGACGTTCATGCCGATGCACGCGCTCGGCCTCCTCGGCATGCCGCGCCGGATCGCGACCTACCTCGACAACCGCGGCTGGGGGGACATCAACTCGCTGATCACCTTCGGGGCATTCGTCATCGCCATCTCCGTGACCATCTTCATGATCAACTTCATCATCAGCATGCGCGCGCCCAGGACAGCACCGGATGATCCGTGGGAGGGGAACACGCTGGAGTGGGCGACATCGTCGCCGCCGCCTCCGTGGAACTTCGACGAGGAGCCCGAGGTGATGAGCCTCCGTCCGGTGCGCGACGCACGGCTCGCGCGCAAGAAGGCCGCCTCGGGAGCACCGGCTTAACGCTGGTGGGACGGTGATCTCGCGGCCGTCGGCAGGGTTTCGCCGCCTCGCGGTGGCGACCGCGGTCGCGACGTACCTGCTGATCGTCTGGGGCGGCATCGTCCGGGTCACCGGGAGCGGCAACGGGTGCGGCACCACGGATCAGTGGCCGCTCTGCCATGGCTCGCTGCTGCCCGCATGGCAGATCAACACGCTCATCGAGTTCACGCACCGGTGGATTGCATCGATCTGCACGCTCCTCGTCATCGTGCTCACCGCGTGCACATGGATCTGGTACCGGCGCCAGCGCAGGATTCGCGTCGGCGCGACCGTGGCGGCCGCGCTCTTCGTGGTGCAGATCGCGCTCGGCGCGCTTGCCGTCGAGTTCAACCTCCCCGGCGGCGTGGTGATGATCCACCTCGCCAACGCGCTGCTCCTGTTCGCGGTGCTCATCTACGTCGCTGTCGTGGCGACGACTGTCGGCACCACGCGACAAGCGTCGAAGCTCGTGTCGGGTGCCGTCGCGTCCGTGACGGTGCCGGTGATCGCCGCGGTGGTCGCGACGTATGCCGTTGCGATGAGCGGTGCCTTCGTCGTGGAGACGAGCTCCGGAGCGGGCTGCAACAGCTGGCCGCTCTGCGGCGGGGGCTTCGCGCTACCGACGGGACAGGCCGGGACGATCAACGCCGCGCATCGCCTCGTCGCGCTCGTGGTGGTGCTCGCGCTCGGGGCGCTCATGGCGTTGATCCTCCGGCGCCGCCGCGGTGACCGGGCGGTGCGAATCGGCGTGATGTCCGTCAACCTGCTCCTCGTGCTCCAGGTCGCCGCGGGTGCGCTCGTCGTCGAGCTCGGCCTCCCCGCATGGGTCCGGGGCCTGCACCTCGCGCTGGCATCACTGCTCTGGGGTGCCGTGGTTGCCGTAGCGGTCTACAGCACGCTGGATGCCCGTGAGGCGGCGACGCAAGCCGAGTTGCAGCGGGCCGACGGCATTCGAACGCATGCGGGAGCGGCGCCGCTGTGACCGTCGCGGTCAGCCTCGAAGCGCTTCCCCGCCGGCCCACCGCCGAGGTTGTTCGCGACTACATCGCGCTCACAAAGCCGCGCGTGATCCTGCTCCTCGAGGTCACCGCCGTCGCCGCGATGGTCATCGCCGCCCGGGGATGGCCCGGCTGGCGACTCGTGCTCCTCACGGTTGCCGGCGGCTGGCTGGCGGCGTCCGGCGCCAACGCCATCAACTGCTGGTTCGACCGCGATATCGATCTCGAGATGGGCCGTACGCGATCCCGCCCGATCCCGGCCGGTCGCATCGAGCCGCGCCAGGCCCTGGCGTTCGGAGTCGCCCTCGGGGTCTCGTCCTTCGTCCTTCTCGCGGCGACTGTGAACCTGCTGTCGGCCGTGCTCGCGATGACGGCGCTCCTCTTCTACGTCCTCGTCTATACGATGTGGCTGAAGCGCTCATCGATGCAGAACATCGTCATCGGCGGCGCGGCGGGCGCGATCCCGCCGCTCGTCGGCTGGGCGGCGGTCACCGGCACCCTGAACCTCACGGCGGTGTTCCTGTTCGCGGTGGTGTTCTACTGGACGCCGCCGCACTTCTGGGCGCTGTCGCTGCTCCTCAAGGGTGACTACACCCGAGCCGGCGTGCCGATGCTCCCTGTGGTCCAGGGCGACCGCCAGACCCGCTACCAGATCGTCCTGTACACGATCGTGCTGTGCCTGGTGACGGTGCTCCCGGTGCTGACCCGCTCGTTCGGCGCCGTGTATCTGGGCGGCGCCGCGGTCCTCGACGCGATCCTGCTGACCGACGCGGTCGTGGCGTCGCGGCGGCCGACGGCGCGCTCGGCACGGCGGCTCTTCTACCATTCAATGATCTACCTGGCCCTGCTCTTCGCGGTGATGGCAGTCGACCGCGTGACGGGCCTCTGAGGAGGATGCCCTGGTGAACCGAAAGCTCGCTCGCAAGAACATGCGCATGGGCCTCCTCATGTTCATCCTGCTGCTCGTCCTCATGGGAGCGGCATTCGTCTGGGCCGCGATCTTCCTCGCGGTCACGAAATAGGCATCAGGCGATGACTGACACTGCGACGACCCACGACGACGGCGACGACGAGCACGCGCACGCGACGCCGCACCTGCCGCCGCCGAGCTTCGCGCCCATCAACGCGGCCCTGGCGCTCGCCATGACCTTGACGGGCTTTCTCACCGACATCCGCAACGTCGTCGGCCCTCTCATGTGGGGTATCGGACTCATCTACCTCATCGCGTCGGGGTACTTCTGGGCCCGCGGCGCGCGCAATGAGTATCTCGAGCTCCCCGAGGACGGAGGGCACTGACGGCTCACCTCGGGCTCGGCGACTGGACGTGGGATCCCACCGTCATCTGCGGGTTGGTGGCGGTCGCCGCCGGCTACATCGTCGCGATACGGCGCGGCACCATCAGTCCGGTCGACGACGTCACGCCATGGTTCCGCCACGCGCGCTGGCGTCCCGTGCTCTTCTTCGCGGGGCTGCTGATCACGCTGCTCGCGCTCGAGTCCCCGATCGACCGCGGGGGCGACCTCTACCTCTTCTCGCTCCACATGGTGCAGCACATGCTGCTGATGATGATCGCGCCCCCGCTGCTCCTCCTCGGCATCGCCGGGGCCAGGCCGGCACCACGCGACCGGCACACCACGCTGCGCTCCATCTGGTGGGCGATCACGCGTCCATGGCCGGCGGTGATCCTCTTCAACGCGGTGCTGCTGTTCTGGCACATCCCATCGCTGTACGACACGACGCTCACCACAGTCCCCGTGCACATCGTCGAGCACATCAGCTTCATCACCGCCGGTCTCATCATGTGGTGGTCCGTCGTCGATCCCATCCGCGACGACCGGACGGTCACGATCAGCCCGCTCACGAAGATCGCGGCCCTGACCGTGGCGGGGGTGCCGCCGACGGTGCTCGGCATCGTTTTCGCGCTCGCGCCGGCCCCGCTGTACAGCTTCTACGTCCAGGCGCCGCGCCTCTGGGGCCTGTCCGCACTCACCGACCAGCAGTACGGCGGCGTGATCATGCTCGGGGTCGGCAACATCGTCTACTTCATTGCGGTCATCGTCGTCTTCATGCGCCTGTTCTCCGACCCCGGACAGGACGAGGAGCTGGCCGCCGATCGTATTGCCGGGGCGATGCGGTGAGGGCGCACGCCGTGTGACGGAACCCATCCTTTAAGATGCAATCAGGAGAAAGCACTTGAGTCATCTGCGGACACTTGCGGTGGGATTGGGGGTTTGCGTAGCGATTGCACTCATTGGCTGCGGCAATGGCGCGCCGTCAAACGGTGGCGGTGGATCGGGTGGCCCGTGTCCCGGGAAGTTCGCGGCGAGCGGGCTGGGCACCCCGACGACGACCATCGATGCGACCGATAACCTCGTGTTCTCGCCGGCCAACAACACCGTCGGCACCGGCCAGGTGATCGAGTTCAAGAACACCGGATCGGTTGAGCACAACGTCACGTTCTCAGGCGCCCTGTCCTGCCTCACCGACAACACCCTCGATCCCGGCGCCACGTGGGACGTCGAGATCAACAACCCGGGCACGTACAACTACATCTGCACCATCCACGCTCCGAACATGGCAGGGGTGCTCACGGTGACGGGATCGGCGGCAACGCCCGCGGCATCCGCATCGGCTTCGGCGTCCGCCTCGCCCGCGGCTGGAGCAACCCCGAGCCCATCGGCGACGGCGACACCCTCACCGTAGCGTTGGCGAGGCCGGAGCCGGCCTCCTAGGGCTCCCTTGCCACGCCGGTTCCGATGTGCACGTCCCCGGCGAGCACCCGGTGTATCGCATCGCCTGAGCGGACGAGCAGCGCCCCGTCGTCCTCCACGTCGACGGCGATCCCATCGAGCGACCCGGATGCGCTGCGGACGGTGACGGTTTCTCCGAGCCCCACCGCGACCGTCCGCCAGTCGGCGACGATCGCGGCAATGCCGCCCCGCTCGAGCGCGAGCAGGCGATCCCAGAGGGCGGTCATCCACACCTCGAACAGCGTCTCCGCGTCGGGCGGATGCTCGACAAGCTCGTGCAGGCTGATGCCCTCGGCGCCGTCCGGGAACGCCCCGACACGCAGATTGACACCGAGGCCGAGCGCGATGGCGACCCGGCCTTCCTGCGCTCCGCTGGGCGCCACCTCGCAGAGGATGCCGGCAAGCTTGCGTCCCCGCACGAGGACGTCGTTGGGCCACTTGAGCCCGGCTCGGACCCCTGCCGTCGTCGCGAGCGCGTCGACCAGCGCCAGTCCGGCGGCGAACGGGACGCCCGAGGCCACGGCGGGGGAGCGCCGCAGCAGCACGGACACGAGGAGCGCCGACCCGGCCGGTGCGCTCCACACACGTCCCTGGCGTCCCCGTCCGGCCGTCTGCTCGCCGGCCAGGCAGCAGAGCCCCTCGGCAGCACCGGAGCGGGCGGCGTGCAGGACGATGTCCTGCGTGCTCCGGGTGCGGGCGACGCGCCGCAGGCGCAGCGCCGGAAAACGCCGTTCTTGACCAGCTTCATCGAGCGACATAGGATGGAGTCCTATCAGGGGTAGAGGACCGGAGGGTGGTGAGCCGATGATTCAGGAGACTTGCGTCGAGATCGGCGAGCTTGAAGCTCGCTGGACCTCGTTGCGGGAAGCGCGGAATGCACGCCGGCAGAAGATCCGCTACATCGACGAGCTCATCGATGCGTTCGAGAAGCTGAACCTCGCCGACGAGGTCGAGGTCCCGTACGAGCTCGTCGGCCGGGCGGTCGCTCTCGTCAGCGAGGATCGGCTGGTCGCGGGGCGTGTGCCGGATGAACTGCAGATCTCGGAATGGATGGACGCACTGTACGAGGTGCAGGACAGCCTCATGTTCGCCGCCGAGGACGATTCGGACTGAGCCCTATACTGAGCGCGGTGGTCCCGGCGAGCCGCGACGGGCGCCCGTAGCTCAGTTGGATAGAGCGCCGGCCTCCGGAGCCGGGTGCGGGGGTTCAAGTCCCTCCGGGCGTACCACCTTCAATCATCACGACGAGCTCGCGTGGTCCGTCGCTGAGTCGGCGTGATGCGCCATATGGTCCGACGGCATGTCCATCATGCGCAGCATCGCGACTCCGCCCGTGCGCAGGAATCGCACGAGCAGCAGCGCGATGACCACCAGCACCGCGATGTCGAGGAACGTGGTCGAGTCCCACGCGATGCTCGTGCTGAACGCGGCGACGTTGCGGTTGCCCGGCACCCACCCGAGCGCGATGAACAGTGCACCGACGGCAAGTCCGGCGGCGACCATCGTCACATATGACACCGCGGTGAGATACGCCGCGACGCGCGCGCCGTAGTACTTCCTGTAGATGTTGAGGATAGGGATGATGATGAGGTCGCCGAAGACGAAGGCGATCGCGCCGCTGAAGCCGATGCCGTTGCGCCAGAGGATCGCGGCGAGCGGCACATTCCCCACCGAGCAGACGTAGCTCAACAGCGCCACGAGCGGTCCGATGAACGCGCTCCAGACCTCGGGTCCGAAGCCGTTGCCGCCCAGGAACAGATGCGACCAGAACGCCGCGGGCACCCATGCGCCGATCGCGCCCGCGATGAGGAAGCCGAGCACGAGGTCCACCCACAGTCCGTACACGTTCATGAAGAAGTAGTGACTCATGGATGTGAGTGCCTGCGGTGCACGAATGCGCTGCCACAACGAACCGCCGGTCACCGACATGTCCATCGCGCCGTGCCCCTCCATCCTTCCGAGCAGACCGCGCTCGGCCTGCACGCGTGCGCTCTCGGTGAGCCGCGGTGTGAGGGTCGCGCGGAACACCAGCGCCAGCAGCACCACCATGAACAGGCCGCCGGCGAACTCGGCGGCGAGGAACTGCCAGCCGAGCAGCACGAGGAGGGCGAGACCGAGCTCGAAGACGAGGTTCGTCGACGCGAACTCGAAGATGATCGCGTTGGACAGCGTCGCTCCTTTGCGGAACAGCGTCCGGCCGACGGCAACGGCGGCATAGGAACACGAGGACGACGCCGCCCCGAACGCGGTCGCCAGCGCCACCGGCCGGACCCCACCCCTCCCGAGGAAGCGGGAGATCGCCTGCTTCGAGACGAAGGTCTCGACGATCGCCGACAGCAGGAATCCGAGCGCGAGCGGCCACAGCACCGCCCAGAACATCTCGAACGCAAGTCGAACGGCGTCACCGGCATGCGAGAGAACGAAGCTCACGCGCCAAAGGGTATCCGGCGGCGCGACGCGCACAGACTCTGAGCGAGCTCCCAGGGCCTGCCCACTCGGTTCTGACGCCGCGGCGCGACGCTGGTCGACGTCAATCGTCAACACCCCAGGAGGCACATCCCATGGACGGCGACCAACTCATCCCACCGCCCCCGCCGCCGGAGGAGGCAGCACCGCGGACGACTGGCCTTCGCAAGATCGCGGCGACCGCACTGCTCTGCGGAGGTCTCCTCGTCGGGTCGGGCATCGGTGGCTTCGCGATCGCGCATGCGGCCGGAAACGCATCCGGCACGGCATCGACCAGCGCTTCCACGCTGGCGGCGAGCGCCACGACGCCCGCAGCGACCAAAGCCCCGTCGACGACCCACCCGAACTGCCCGAACATGGGCACGAGCGGGTCGACGGGCAGCTCGGGCTAGTCGCACCCTCCTCCCCCTTCAGGCGGCCCGCCGATCCCGGCGGGCCGCCTTCACCACCACTCGAAGGGGCGCCCGTCCCAGTCATCGAGCACCGGGTACGTCGGGTCCGCGGCAAGCTCGGTCACTCGATGGGCGAATGCGTCGACCTCCGCCTCGCTCAGCAGACGGCGCAGACGAGTGCGCAGCTCGGTCATCCGAGTCGCGTCGGCTGCAAGATCCTGGACACGCCTGGCCAGCCTCGCCGGGACCGGCGAACCGCCGAGCGTGATCAACGCCGTGCGCTGGCGGGGATAGGGGAGAAAGCTCAGTGCGTTGTCGATCGCGTGGACGTTGGGACCGCCGGCGACCAGGAGATGTGCGCGCTTGCGGTCGGCGTTGTTGATCAGGACGTCGAGCAGCGCGACCGATCGCAACTGCGTCTCCAGACGCTCCGCCTGTTCGGCGGTGAGCCCTTCCTCGAGCACGTGGACGAAGCGCTGCATCGACCCGGGCCCGAGTGGGCCGTCCCGGAGCACTGTCGCCGGGACGCGATGGAGGCCGAGCGCCGCGTCGACGATGTACGCCGCGACCTCGCGCAGGTAGAGGGTGCGGCGTGGAAAGTCCCAGAGCGGGCGCTCGCCGCGCACCGGCTTGTACACCGCGCGAAGTGGCTGTGTCGGGTCCGCCGGGTCCGGGGCGTCGAGCTCGACGAGGAACACCCCGTTGCTGCCGTACACCACTTCACCGATCCGTTCGATCGGCGCTTCGGCGAGCGCGGTGGCGACCTCCACGTCGCGCGGAGCGGCCCCTTCGGCCGGACCGGGCGCCAGCGCCGCCTCGAACCGCTCGCGCAGCGATGGCGCCGCAGCCGGCTCGTCCTGGTCGGCGGGGAGGACGAGACCCGGGACAGGATCGAGATGAGGACGCCTGGGACGCCGGGGGCCGGCCTCGCGGCGCCGTTGCTCTCGGGTCACGCGCTGCCGGAAACGGCCTCGGACGAGGTCAGCGAGTCCGCCGGGCGACGACGAGGGTGGTGATGACGGCCAGGACGAGGGGAACGCCGATCAGCGTCGTCACCGTGAGAGCGTCGTCCGCTGAATCCCAGACCCCGAGCGCCACCACGAGCATGAGGCCCACGGCGAGTGCGACGAGCGTGCTCGGGATCCACTCGCGCTTGATCCGCCGGGTCACGGGGCGCGGCTCGGCACCCTCGGCGAAGGGCGTGGCGCTCTCGTCGTCCTCGTACCACCGGCGGTGCGCCGCGGGCACGCCATCGTCGGACGGAAGATCCGCGCGCTCGAGGGCGGCCCACCAACTGGGTGCGCCGTCGTTTCTGCGCTGACCGGAAGGCCGGGCGGACCGCGAAGACTCGTCGGACATGGAGCCTCGAATGACGACGGCTGACCAGGACGACCGCTCGAAGAAGAAGCGAAGGCGGAGAGCGGTGTACAGATGATATCGCCTGGGCAGAAGCGTTGCCACCTCGGCGAGTCACAGTAGCCGGACGATGGCACGTCAACGCTCGCGAACCGAGGCACTCGACACGCTGCAGCGTGAGCAACGAGCGTGCACACGCTGCGCCGCTGCCGGCTACATCCCTCGCGCGCACCCTGTCTTCAGCGGCCACGCCCGGCAGCACATCCTCCTGGTCGGCCAGGCGCCCGGACCGGTCGAGCAGGATCAGAGCCGGCCGTTCGCCGGCCGGTCGGGACGGCAGTTGATGCGCTGGCTCGTTCGCGCCGGACTCCGCGACGAGGCCGATGTTCGCGACCGTATCTACATGACGGCCATGACCACCTGCTTCCCAGGCCGCCGTCCCGACGGCGCCGGCGACCGCCGGCCGAGCTCCGCCGAGGTGCTGCTCTGCGCGCCGTGGCTGGACGCGGTCATCGCGTTGCTCGCGCCCCGGTTGATCATCCCCATCGGCTCGCTGTCGCTGGAGCGGTTCCTGCCCGGCCGGAAGCTCGACGAGGTCATCGGATGGGCCTACACTGCGGGCGGTTCGGCGCTGCCCGGGACACCGCGTGCGGTGCCGGCGCTGCTGCCGCTGCCGCATCCGTCGGGGCAGAGCCGATGGCTCAACGATCCCGCTCGCGTCGCGCTGCTGGACCGCGCGCTGCTGCGACTGGCGGCGCTCATCGAATGGGCCGACTCCGCGCCGTAGCGGGGTGCGACTTTCACGAGGTATCGCCGATGCTATCATCGGCTTTCTCAAGATTTCGTTGCGGTGAATGGGAGAAAGGTTGGGCCAGCGGGGACAGCCGCGTCGTGAGAGCACACCGCTGATTCGCGACGAGACAGAGTCACCGGCGCCGCCGGCCGTCAAGAACGCCGAGGATATTCTCGAGCGCATTTTCGCGCCGACAGTGAAAGCGAGCCCCGCCGAGCAGGCGGAGCGTGCGCTGCGCCGTCCCAAGCAGCTGATCTACTGCGCGCTGAGCAATCGCAACTTCTACTGGCGACAGCACATCACGAAGTTCGTCCTCGACGAGGGGCAGGTCCCGATCGTACCGTTCATGCTCTTTGACTACTACCTGGTGCACACCGTGCCCAAGGATGTGGTTCGCGAGGCGTTCAACAACCTGATCGTGCGATGCGATCAGATGTGGGTGTTCGGCAATCCGTCGCTCGGCGTGAAGGTGCAGATCGGCATCGCCAAACGGCTCAAGAAGCCGATCCGCTACTACGACATCACGGATATGCCGTACCGGGTCGTGAGCGTTCCCGAGGCGATGCTTCGCGAGGAGTGAGACACTGAAGCCATGACCGCTCTGCTGATCATCCTGATCGTCATCGTCCTGATCGCCCTCTACGTCGCGTACCGGTTCAACCGGCTGATCCGCCTGCGGACGCGAACGCAGGAGGCGTGGTCGGATATCGACGTCGAATTGAAGCGACGCTACGACCTGATCCCGAACCTCGTGAACACCGTGCAGGGATATGCCGCGCACGAGCGCGGTGTGTTCGAGGCGGTCACGGCCGCACGGACGAACGCGCTCGCGGCGTCGAAGTCAGGCGATCCATCCCAGATGGCCGGCGCCGAGGACGCGTTGACCAGTTCCACCCGGCAGCTGCTCGCCGTGGCGGAGAACTACCCGCAGCTGAAAGCGTCCGAGCTCTTCCTCAACCTCCAGGAACAGCTGACGACGACGGAGGACAAGGTCGAGTTCTCGCGGCGCTTCTACAACGGCAACGTCCGCGACTTCAACACCGGGTTGCAGACGTTCCCCACCAACATCCTCGGGCAGATGCTGCACTTCCAGCCGTTCGCCTTCTTCGAGGTCGCAGACGCCGAACGGGCCGCACCGACGGTGTCGTTCACGCCATCAGCCCCCGCGGCGCCGCCGCCCTCGCCCGCGCCGCCACCCGCAGCAGCGCCGCCCGTCTGAGACGCGTCCGGTGCGGGGGCGCGTGGTGATGAAGGGCTACCGGCCGATGGACAGCTTCGATGAAGCCACCGCGGCCATCTACGATCGCGATCTGCGGGGCGATGAGCAGGCGACGGTGGCACTGCTGGGCGCGCTGGCACGCGGCGGCCCGGCGCTCGAGCTCGCGATTGGCACCGGGCGCATCGCGCTGCCGCTCGCGGCGCAGGGCATCCGCGTTGACGGCATCGACATGTCCGAGGCGATGGTCGCGCAACTGCGCGCCAAACCCGGTGGCGAGCACATGTCGGTCACGATGGGTGACTTCGCCGACGTCGCGGTCGACGGCACATTCCGGCTCATCTATCTGGTGTTCAACACGCTGTTCAACCTGCTCGAGCAGGACGACCAGGTTCGCTGTTTTCTCAACGCCGCCAGACACCTCACCGACGACGGCGTCTTCGTTGTTGAGGCGTTCGTGCCCGCATATCTCAACCGCCTTCGCGACGATCAATACGTCGATGCCGAGGAGCTCGAGGTCGGCCGCGTGACGTTCGACGTCGGACGGCATGACCCTGTCGCCCAGCGACTCGACGAGAGTCACGTGGTGCTGTCGCCCGGCGGCGTGCAGCTGTTCCCGATCGTCTGCCGCTACGCGTGGCCGAGCGAGCTGGATCTCATGGCGCGCATCGCCGGACTGCGGTTGCACCATCGCTGGGCGGGATGGGAGCGTGAGCGATTCACCGCCGCGAGCCGGAACTGCATCTCGGTCTACGGGCGCTGATCGAGCGGCGTACGGCGTGTCGTTGTGGGCCTACGACTGCGCCGCGGTCTCGGGCCTCCGATACAGCACATGGATCGGCGCGACGCGCCGGCGCACGGTGCGATCCAGGTGCCCGCCGACGCCGTTCGATGCTGCCGGCAATGTGCCGCTGCCGACGTAGGCGTCGTTGACCGACGTGGAGAGCGGCGCGTAGCCGACGGCCTCGAGTGCAGCCGCATCGGTGCCGAACTCCTTCCGATCCCAGTAGTGGCGCTCGATGGTTTCCGGGAAGTGCTGCCTGGCGACCATGCGCTTCAGCGCTCGCGCGTTGAGCCAGTCTCGGAACGATCCGACGAGCCGTGGTGCGCTCATGTCTCACCCTCCGTCGCCGCAGTCACCGAAATCGGGCGTGCTGCGCGATTCGATTCAACTGTGACCCGATGGAATGCAGAGGTCAAGGACTCGGCAGTCCTACGGCGCGGGCGGGCCGCCGATCAGATGGGTGATCTCGTCCTGAAAGGACATGGTCGAGGTCAACGTCAGGAGCTTCGTGCTTCCCCGTGTCACCTGGACCTGAAAGCACGCCCACCAGTCGGAGAACACCATCGGAGTGCCGGAGACGGTCACCTCGATCTGGATGCGGTAGCCTTCGTCGGCCGTGCAATGACGCACAGAACCGTCGGTCGGGAGGAGGGTGTTGAGATCACGGACAACCACCGCGGCATCCGGCGCGTCGAGATGCCTGGTGCGCACCGTCGTGGCGTCGGTTGTCCCGAAGTGGTTGATGGATACGAGAGTCACCGCAGTGCCTCCGGGCACGAATTCGTCTGCCGGCTTCGGCGGCAGCCAGATGACCTCGGCGTCGACTCGCATACCCGTCGCCGACGATCCCATCGCCGCCAGCTCCACCTCCAGCAAAGCGCCGTCGTACGCGATCGTCGACGGTGCCTGAAACCCGAGGCTTCGGTTGGTGGGGACACCAGGCCCTCCGGTCATGCCGCTGGCCTCCGATGTCAGCCCCGCGGGGGGATGCGCCTCGACCCAGGCGAGCGCATGGGCAAAGGACATGTCGACGCGCCACCAGGCCGTCCGCATGAGCAGATTCACCGACCCCTCGGTCGCAGGAGCGTCAGCAAGGATGGGGATCGGCGATGTGCTCACCTGCTCGGCTCCCGGCGGCACGCGCACGCTGGCAAGGAGTGTCGTCAGCTCGGCCTCGGCGCGCGCGTGCGTCGATTCTCCCGTTGCGGCCGCGGTCGGCGCTGCGGTGGGGTGGCCCGCGACAGACGCTGGAACGCTCGCGGCACCGCAGGCCGCGAGAGCAAGCGCGGTAAGCGAAAAGACGGCCCGGGTCACGAGCCGGGCCCGACTTCCGTGCGAGCGGTCGCTTCCCGGGCCCATCACGGTGAACACCACGTTGATCGTACGTCCGCCCGGAGCTACAGGTTCCCGAATCGTCGGATCCGACCGCCGCCGCGTTCGGCACAACGAGCTTGCAACGATCGTGCTGCACGCCGCTCAACCCCGTCCGAGCACCCGTAGCGTCGCACCACATGGCGGACGAAACGAAGGGATCCGAGCCCCAGGCCGGCCCCGACAGCGGCTCGGGCTGGGGTATCCGCGCACCAAGGGACACCGCGAACCACGACTGGGACCGGCCGCCCGCGCCGTTGCCCCCGCCCCTTCCGCTGTCGATGCATGTACCGGCGCCGCTGCAGGACGGAGACCCACCACCTCCGCCGCCTCCGGCAACGCCACCTCCGGCGACGCCGGCTCGCCCGGCACCGGACGCAGCTGCGGCAACGCCGCGTAAGCCACGCAACCCGCTCGTCATCACCGGCGTCGGTGTCATCGTGATCGCGGCCATCGCCGCGGGCGCGCTGTTCGTCACCAGCAAGTCCCCGGAGACCGTGGTCCCGCTGAGCACGCCGGTGCCGTCGACGGTCGCCGTCGTCCACGCCGGACCCGCGGAGCTGGCGCTCGAGTCGTTGACGGGCGGCGGCACGAGCCGGACCCTCAAGCTGCCCGGAGCACCGAGTGAGATCCTCTCCACGTCCGACCGCACCAAGGCGTTCCTGCTCGACACCGACCACGGCGACGTCGTTCCCGTGAACCTCGTCAGCGGTCATGTGGGCGCGCCGATCCCGGTCGGGAAGCTGCCGGTCGATGAGGAGCTCTCCGCCGACGGCTCCACCCTGTACGTCACCGACAACCTCGGCGGCACGGTGATCCCCATCAACACGTCGACCGACAGCATCGCGCCTGCGCAGGCGCTCAGCCAGGGCGTCGACTTCTACGTGCCGTCACCGACGAGCTCGGGGGCGATCGTCGGCGCTGCCACGTCGAGCGGCCAGCCGGGCGTCGTGTATTTCTACGACCCGGCGAGCGGCAAGGGCGCGCAGGTCTCGGTGGGCACGAACCCGGCACAGGCCGCCTTCTACAGCAAGGACGGCAGCACCGTCTGGGTCCTGGAGCAGGGCAACGACGGGAAGCCCGGTGTGCTCATACCGCTCGACGTGGCGACCCAGAAACCTGGGACCCCGATCACGCTCGGTGTCGCGCCATCCGCATTTGCGGTGACCCCGGACGGCGGGACCGCGGTGGTCACGAACCAGAACGGCAACAGCGTCTCGATCGTCGACCTCGTCACTCGCGCGGCCGCCGTGACGGTGGCCGTCGGCACGACGCCCGTGGGAGTCGACATCGACTCCGCCGGCGCGACCGCATGGATCGCATGTGCGCTCTCGCACACGCTGGTCCCCGTCAACCTTGCCACCGACAAAGCGGGCGCGCCGGTCCCGTTGACGAACGCACCCGGCACGGTGGCACTGCCCGCGAGACCCGGCGTCGCTTGGGTCCTGTTCCCGACCTCGAACGGCAGCATCACCTTCGTCGGCGGCACGCAGGGTCCGCTCGGGCGTGCGATCCCGGTCGGCAACGCCCCGGACGTGCTGCTCGGCACCGGCTCCGAGACGAGCTGGGTTGCGAACTCGCTCAACGACACCGTGCAACGGCTCAACGTCGCCGCTCAGACGGCCGGGCCCGCCATCTCCGTCGCGAAGGCGCCGAGCGAGCTGAAGCTCACACCGGACGGCCGCTCGCTGCTCGTGCTCAGCTATGGCGACGGCGTGCACGCGGGCATGCTCACGAAGGTCGACACCGCCACGTCCAAGCCCGGCGTCCCGCTCAGTGTCGGTCCGTCGCCGGGCCCTCTGGCCGTGTCGACGTCCGGCGCCCTCGGCTACGTTGCGAGCTACCTCGCGCGGACGATCACGGTGATCGACATCGTCAACTGGCGCATCGCCGGCACGTTCACGCTCCCGTGCGGGCCGACCGACCTGGCCGTGACACCGGACGAGAGTCAGCTCTTCGTCGCGTGCGCCGACTCGTCCGCGGTGCTCGCGTTCAAGCTCCCGGACAACACGCTGAAAGCCATCATCCCCGTCGCGGGCATACGCGGCCTCGTCATGCCGCAGCAGGGGACGAACCTGCTCGTGGTCTGCGACAACGCGCTCGAGAACATCAGCACGATCACCGACAAGGTGGCGAAGACCATGACGGAGACGGGCAACCTCGTCGACGTCGTCGAGACCACGGACTCGAGCGCGATCCTCGCGGTGGACAACTCCGGCGCCGCACTGCTCTGGATCAACCCGGCCACGCTCGCAACGGTCAAGTCACTCGCAGTGGGTACGCGTCCAGGCGAGGTCGCGTTGTCGCCGGACGGCACGCGCGCGTACATCCTCGACACCAGCGAGCAGAAGCTGTATGTCGTCAACGTCTCGTTGTGGAAGATGCGTGCGACGCTTCGCACCTCCCCGGATGCGACCGCCGTCGCCGTGCCCTCGCCGGTCTTCGTCCCGCCCTCCTGAACGTGACCACGCCGGCCGTCGCGTCGCCACCGCCGCTCCCGCCACCACTCTGGGCCGCGCCGCCGCCGGTCCCACCGCCGTTGCCCCCGAGCAGGAGTCGAACGCCTGCGATCGTGCTCGCGGCCGCTGCGCTCGTCGCGCTCGCCGGGGTGGGCTGGATGCTCGTGCGCGGCACGCAGCACAGCGTGGCACCCCCAGCATCCGCTGCGCCGACCGGCGGCGATGCGGGCATTGTGAACATCAACGGCGACATCCCCGAAGGAACCATTGCCGGGACCGGCATGGTGCTGACGTCGAACGGCATCGTGCTCACCAACAACCACGTGGTCGCGAACACCACCTCGCTGACGGCGCAACTCGCCGGCAGAGGCCCGATCTACAAGGCGGTCGTGATCGGTGTCGATCCGACCCAGGACGTCGCGGTGATCCAGCTCGAGGGCGCGTCCGGTCTGCCGACGACGGCGTTCGACCTGTCGGGATCACTCGCGGTCGGCGATCTGGTCACCGGCAAGGGCAACGCACTCGGCCGCAACGGGCCACCGGTCGTCGCGAAGGGGACCGTCACGTCGCTCGACGAGACGATCCAGGTGCAGGACGAGGGGGCCACGATCGTCGAGACGCTCGACGGCGTCATCTGCTTCAACGCGCCGATCCAGCCCGGTGACTCCGGGGGCCCGCTGCTCAACGCGCAGGACCGCGTCATCGGCATGGACACCGCGGGGTCGTTGAGCAATGCGACAGGAGCCTCGGCATCCTGGGGATGCGCCATCCCCATCACGCGGGCGATGACCATCGCTCAGGAGATCCGCGCCGGCACCGCTTCGCCGTATCTCGAATCCGGCCACCGCGGCGTGCTCGGAGTGGAGGTGACCGCACGAGGCGGGGTGAGTGGCGCGGTCGTCGTCGGCACCACGGCCGGCAACGCCGCGGCCTCTGCCGGAATCGTGCCGGGAGATGTGATCACGCAGGTGGCCGGCCTTGCGGTCGCGTCCGTGGCCGATTTCAACCATGTCATGCAGGACCGCAGGCCGGGGGACGGCATCGCGGTGACCTGGCTCGACACCAGAGGCGCGACGCACACGGCGACCGTCACGTTGAGCCCAGGCCCGCCGGCGTAAGCAGCGGGTTCGGTCTCTAGGTTTCCCTGACCTGGAGCATCGCCTGCAACGTCGCGATGCGCTCCTCGATCGGGGGATGCGTGTCGAAGAGGTGATGGGTGAACCCGCCGTGGTGCTGCAGCGGGTCGTCGATGCACATCGCCGCGGTTGCGTGGGTCATCTTCGAGAAGGGCTTGTCATTCTGCTGCAGCTTCTGCAGCGCGTGCAGCAGCCCCGCAGGGTTACGGGTGAGCTCGACACTGCTCGCGTCGGCAAGCGATTCGCGCGAGCGTGACAGCGAGAACTGCATGAGCGGTCCGACGAGCACCGCAACGACCGAGAGCAGCGCCGCGGCGGCGATGAGGATGATGATCAGGTAGCCGCCATCGCGATTGTTGCCACCACGGGTGAAGAACAGCGACCGCCACAGCAGGCTGGCGATGAGTCCGATGAGTGCGATCGACGTCGCGACGATCAGGACGAGGCGGACGTCGTAGTTGCGGATGTGGCTCATCTCGTGGCCGATGACGCCTTCCAGCTCCTCGCGATTCATCATCGCGAGCAGCCCGGTCGTGCACGTGATCGCCGCCTTCTGCGGGCTCGTACCGGTGGCGAAGGCGTTCGGCGACGGGTCGTTGATGATGTAGACCTTCGGCATCGGCAGCCCAGCGCCGATCGCGAGCGTGGAGACGACGTCGTAGAGCACCGGGGCCTGTTGCTGCGTCACCGGCTGCGCACCCGAGAGGGCGAGGACGGTCTGCGCACCGGCCGTCACCGACCAGAGGACCACGAGCAGCGCCGCGATTCCCGCGATGACGACGCCCGCGATGCCGCCGCTGACGCCTGAGGCGATGAAGCCGATCAGGTATCCGATCGCGGCCCAGATGATGAAGAAGCCGACGATCACGAACACGCTCTTGCGCTTGTTGCGAGCAATCTGGTGATACATCGCCTTCACTATGCCACGGCAGCAGGCGGGGGAAACCGAAGCCCCATCCCGCTCAGATCAGGCCGGCATAGCGCTCCCGAACCGCCCGCAACGAAGCCTGCACGGGAACCTGTGCCTCGGCTCTGGCGGCGACGCAGTCGGCCGTCTTGAGCCCGGCGCCCGTGATGTAGGCGACGACCGTCTCGCCGCCCTGCCAGCGTCCGGCCCGAGCCAGCTTGCGGAGCACGGCCACGGTGACCCCGCCCGCGGTCTCTGCGAAGATGCCCTCGGTCGCCGCGAGCAGCTCGATGCCCTCGACCAGCTCGTCCTCGGTGACGCTCGCCACCACGCCGCCGGTGTCGCGAGCGATGCGCAGCACCTCGGCGCCGTCCGACGGGTTGCCGATCGCGATCGAGCGAGCGATCGTGTTCGGCCGCACGGGGATCACGGTGTCGTCGCCGGCGTTGAACGCGGTCGCAACCGGGGAACATCCCGATGCCTGCGCGCCGGTCAGCCTCGGGACCCGCGAGCCGCGGTCCACGAGCCCGAGCTCGATGAGCTCGCCTGCGGCCTTGCGATGCTTCACGAACTGGCATCCGGACGCCACCGGGACGACGATCTCGTCCGGCAGACGCCACCCGAGCTGCTCGGCCGTCTCGAACGTGAGCGTCTTGCTGCCCTCGCTGTAGTAGGCGCGCAGGTTGAGGTTGCAGAAGCCCCAGTCGACGCAGTCCGCGAGCTCGGCGCAGAGCCGGTTCACATCGTCGTAGCTGCCGTCGACAGCGATGAGCGTCGGCCGGAAGATCGATGTGCCGATCATCTTCGCGGGTTCGAGATCACTCGGGACGACGACGACGGCACGGAGCCCGGCATGCGCCGCGTACGCGGCCACCGAGTTGGCGAGGTTCCCGGTGCTGGCGCACGCGATCGTCGTGATCCCGTGCTCGCGAGCCCACGTCGCGGCGACGCTCACCACGCGGTCCTTGAACGACCCCGTGGGATTCTGGGTGTCGTTCTTCAGGTACAGGTTGCGAAGCCCCAGCTCGGCACCCAGGTTGCGCGCGTGGATGAGCGGCGTGAATCCCTCACCGAGCGTGATCGGCTCGGTTTCCGCTCCGTCGACCGGGAGGAGGCCGCGGTACCGCCAGATGCTCGAAGGACCGGCCTCGATGGACTCGCGCGACACGCGCCGGGCGACCTCGCTGTAGTCGTAGCGAACCTCGAGCGGCCCGAAGCATCGATCGCAGATGTTCGTAGCCTCGACCGGTGTCTCGTGGCCGCACGCTCGACACACGAGGCACTCGACGTGCGCTGGCGCCGGAGCGCGTCCGTAACGTTCGAGCAGACTGATGGTGGACACAAAAAAACCTCCCGGGTTTGTGATCCGGGAGGCTTCCGCAACGTGGGCGCGTGCGCCGTTACGTTCGGAAACCTCCGCGGCGCATGATCATGGGTACGAGCACGACTCGTGGACTCAACATTGGCGGGAATCCTAACACGCGTCCCGCGTGCGCTTGTCAAGCGTTGCGAGTCGTCACCGCCCACCTGCGTGACGGCGGATCAGACGCGGCGGATAAGGTCCCGCTCCACCCGCTCGCGTGTGAGGGCGACCACTCGATGCAGCTCGTGCCCGCGCAGGGCCTGCTCCATCTGCCGGAGCAGCGAGTACAGGCTCTTCACCGCCTTGACCACGTCACCCGTATCCGCGCCGGGCGGTGGCTCGATGTCCGCGAGCGGCACCCCCGAGGCCCACTCGTACGCCGGCCGGATCTGTTCGAGCGAGAGCGGCGGTATCGTCTCGAGCCCGTGCTCCCGTTCGAGCTCGATGAAGCGGCGCATCGCCGTGCGCAGCCGGCGGTGCCGCTCCTCGATCCGAGGAGTCGGGAAGTGGCGGCGGGAGGGCTGGGGTCGCTCGCGCCCTCGGTCCTCGCTCACGAGGCTGACGAGGGTCGCGGCGAGCTCCTCGGGTTTCAGGCCGGCGAGCACGCCCGAGGCGACGGCGTCGGCGACAAGCAGCGAGCTCTCGCCGTGGAGGGAACCGGCGAGGCGTCCGAGGTCCGTCGGCACATCACCGTCGAGAAACCCGGCAGCCCGCAGCACGGCGCGATGCGCCTGGAATTCGCGCCGGAAGCGATGCCGGGCCCGTTCGAGCTCCTCCTCGGCGCCGGCGAGCGTGGTCTCGATATCGGCGATCCGGTACCGGTGGTTGCGGTGATCCCCGAGGTATGGGCAGTGGTGGCACGGTGAGTCGTTGATCCGCTCCTGGAGGGAGCGCGCCGCGCGGCGAAGCGCCTCGTACTTCTGGCCAGGATCCGCGCCCGCCTTGCCATAGCGGCCACGACGCGCGTCGGTCCAGTGCCCGCGGCGCGCGCGGCGCAGCTCGAGCTGTGTCTCGCCGAGCTGCGTACCAGCATTCAGGAACGACGTCAGCGTTCGCTCCGTGCACGCGATGCGGGGGTGCTGGAAGCGGCGCAGGCGCAGGTCGGCGAGCTCGGCTTCGAGGTTGGCGCGGCGATGGTCCCATCGCGCCGTGCGCTCGATCGCCTGGTACTGACCGAAGGAGCTGTCGAGGAGCAGCTCGGCGGCTTCGGCCGACCGTGTGCGCAGCAGGTTGAGCACCATCGTGTACGTGGGTGAGAACTTGGAGTCGACCGCGAACTCGCCCGATATCGCCGCGTCGTAGATGTCGCGGAGATCGACGTCGCTCTCCTTGAGGATGACGCCGTGTCCGACGGTGTCGATGCCGCGCCGCCCGGCGCGACCCATCAGCTGCGTCAGCTCGCCGCTCGTCAGCGCCGCGAAGCTGACGCCGTCGAACTTCGTGAATGTCGAGATGACGCAGGAGCGGGCGGGCATGTTGAGCCCGAGCGAGAGGGTCTCGGTCGCGAAGACCACCTTGATCAGGCCCTGCTGGAACAGCTTCTCGACGATCTCCTTCGCGTAGGGGAGGAGCCCCGCGTGGTGCATGGCGAGTCCGCGGCGGAGCAGCCGCCTGTCCAGCTCGAGGAGCACGCAGCGGCGTTCGTCGTCATCGGTGAGGACAGCGAGCTGCTCGGTGAGCGCGGCGTCGATGTGCTCCTTCTCCTCGTCGTTGGTGAGGTCGATCGCGTGCACGCCGCAGCGTTGCAGTGCCTCGCGACATCCCCGGCGCGAGAAGATGAAGTAGATCGCGGGGAGCATCGCGCGTCTGCGCAGCACCTCGATCACCTGGAGCAGGTCGTTGTCCGGCGCGCGCCGTGCCTCACGAAATCGTGGCTGCTGCACGGCATCTGCCTGTGCCAGCTCGAGCGTCCCGCGCGCAGCGTTGCCCGCCTTGTCGAACAGCGGGTGGAGCGCGTTGTCGATGGCGAGCCACATCTCGAGCGCGACGGGGCGCTCGGTACGCGTCACCGTCTCGATGGTGCCGCGCAAGCCCGACATCCATGTGGCGACTTCGCCGACGTTGCTGATCGTTGCCGAGAGGCCGATGAGTCGAATGTGGCGCGGCGCCTCGATGATCAACTCCTCCCAGACGGTGCCGCGCGGGTAGTCGTCGATGTAGTGGATCTCGTCGAGCACGACATCGCCGACGCGGTCGACACGCGCAGGCTCGTCGTAGAGCACGTTGCGGAGGATCTCAGTGGTCATCACCAGCACTGGAGCGCCGTCGTTGACGGTGTGCTCCCCGGTCACGAGCCCGATGTTGCGCTCGCCGAAGCGCTCGATGAGGTCGTGGAACTTCTGATTGCTCAACGCTTTCAAGGGCGTGGTGTAGACCACGTCGGCCGCGTCGGTCACGGGCCTGCGCAGCGCCCCGAGCGCCTTGAGACGGCGCCAGATGACGTAGTCGGCGACGACGGTCTTGCCGCTCGACGTCGGCGCGCTCACGAGCACACCGCGCGAGCGTTCGAGCTTGATGATCGCCTCGCGCTGGAAACCGTCGAGCGCGAACGGCAGCGTTGCCTCGTACGCGGCGATCAGTTCCGACGTCGACGCGGACGGCTCCGTCAACGCCACGTCGTCAGAGATGGATCAGCTCGAAATGCGAGCCGAGGATGAGCGCCTCACCGTGATCGTCGACGAAACGAAGCACCTTCTGGCACATCTCGTCCGCGTGGCGGGTGTCGGAGCTGACGCACGCGATCCCGATCACCGCCGATTGCCACAGGTTCTGGTCGCCGATCTCGGCGACCGCGATGTTGAAGGTATTGCGGAGTCGCGACGTCAGCGAGCGCACCACCTGACGCTTGTCCTTGAGCGATCCGCTGTCCGGCACCTGCAATGTGACCGTCAGCGTGCCGATGACCATGTGGAGCTATGCGGAGGCGATGGCATTGTGCCCGCCATTGTCGCTGCCGTCCCCTCCAAGCCTCACAGGGCGTCGAGCAGCTTCTGGCGGAGCACCTCCAGCGTCTCGAAATCGTCGACGGACGGGCGCTGCATCGCCTTGCTCGGGAACTTCAGATGCTGCACCGCATCCGAGAGGATGCGCAGCTCGTTGTCGGTGAGGCGGACCGAGCGCATGTGCGGAGGCGGGGCGGCGGGAACGGGGTGGACCGGCTCGTCGTTCAGCGCCGGAGACAGCGGGGCGTCGAGCTGCTCAGGTTCCTCGGTGCGGAACAGTTCGTCGCTGCCGCGCAGCTGCGCGCGGCGAAATCCGCGCATCACCTCCGGGCCGCGCGCACCCGCTCGCGCGGACGCTCCGCGCTGCCGGAGACCTCAACGGTGCCATCGCCATCCTGCGCGATGACCGCTTTGGCGAGGGCCCGGTAGGAGCGAGCCCCAGGCGAGTTCGGTGCGTACTCGAGGATCGACTGACCCGCCAGTGGCGTCTCGGCGAACCGGATCGAGGAGTCGACGGTGATCGGGAAGACCAGGTCGGGATATGCGCCCTTGACGAGGTCGAGCACTTCCTGGCTGTGCAGCGTGCGCGACTTGTACAGCGTCGGCAGGATGCCGGCGACACGCAGATGGCTGTTCAGCTTCGCGCGCACGCGGTCGATGGTGCGCTGCAGCTGCTGCATCCCCTTCATGCCGAAGTACTCGCACTGCAGCGGGATGATCACGTCAGTCGACGCCACGAGCGCGTTGATGCACAGCAGTCCGAGTGACGGCGGGCAGTCGATGACGATGTAGTCGTACTGTCCGTCGATCGGCTCGAGCTTCTCGCGAAGGATGGATTCGCGGCCGAACTCGGTGACGAGCTGCAACTCCGCACCGCTGAGGTCGATGTTGGCGGGAATGAAATCAAGGCCCATCCCTTCGGAGCGCAGGAGCACATCCCCCACGTGGACCCGATGGTCGGTGAGGACGTCGTAGATCGTCTTCTCGAGCTCGTCGGGCCTGCGGCAGCCCATGTTGATGGTGAGGTGACCCTGCGGATCGAGATCGACGGCGAGCACCCGGGTACCTGCCTCGGCGAGCGCCGCTGCGAGGTTCACAGCGGTGGTCGTCTTGCCGACTCCACCCTTTTGATTCGCGACCGAAATGATCCGCGTCATTGCTGGGGCGGTGTCGAGATGTCGCAAAGAGAACAGACGCGCCTCACTGAGCAGGTATCATAGCGAACCCGATTGCCTCTCTCTGCCGACGGGTGGGAGCAAGCGCAGTCGCAGCGGTCATTGTTCCGTAAATCCGGACTGGAGCCTGGTGTCTGAAGAACGTGTGAAGCCTCGTAGCCTGTTCGTCGAGGAGGCCATCCAACTCGCGCTCGAGAGCCGTTGGGCCGACGCGCTGGCGGTGAACCAAGCCCTCGTCGAGCGCCATGGTGAGGACGAGGAGTCGCTCAACCGGATCGGCAAGGCGCTGACCGAGCTCGGCCAGCGCGAGGACGCGCTCGCAGCCTATTCCGGCTCGCTACGCATCAATCCGCTCAATCTGATCGCGCAGAAGAACGTCCGCAAGCTGACAGCGATGCTCGAGAGCAAGAACCTGGTGGCCGGGTCAGCCGCCCCCTTCGACGTCGAGCTGTTCACCGAGGAGCCCGGTAAGAGCGCCATCACCGTGCTGAGCGCCCCATCGAAGTCGGCCACCGTCGCGATCGCCCCGGGCGACGTCGTGGAGCTCTACCGCGAGGGATCCACCCTGCGCGCCCAGACGTCTCGCGGCGTCTCGCTCGGCGAGGTTGACACCAAGATCGCCCGCAGGCTGGTCCCGCTCATGGAGACGGGAAACCGGTACTCGGCTGCCGTGGCCCGCCTGGAGGACGAGCGGGTCGAGATCATCCTTCGCGAGACCTACCAGGCAGCCGAGAACGCCCGGAAGTCGTCGTTCCCGCTCGCCAAGGGCGGCCGGCGCGAGGAGTTCCGGCCCTATGCCAAGGACTCGCTGCTCGCATCGAGGGAGATCGACGCGACCCCGCTGGACGACGACGACGACGGCGACGACGGCTTCGGGCCACAGGCGCCTGCCGGCGCCGGTGACGACCTCGGCGATCTGGGCATGAGCACATTCGAGTCGGAGGGCGAGGACGCCAAGCCGGTGGCAGATGCCGAGGAGGACGACGACGACGACGCGCGCCCGGAGGACTCCTACTAGGTCGCAGCCGGTCGACGGCGCGACGCCGCCCCGGGTTCCCTGGGTCAGCCCGGCAGCCGCGCGCATCGACGGGTATCTGCCGATCGGGTCGTATGGCCTGATCGGCGACTGCCGCTCGGCGGCCCTGGTCGGGGTCGACGGCAGCATCGACTGGCTCTGCCTCCCGCGGTTCGACGACCCGTCCCTCTTCGGCCGCATCCTCGACGCGGACAAGGGCGGGAGCTGGCAGATCCATCCCGACGAGCGGCACCAGGTGCACCAGGTGTACCGCGACCGGACCAACCTCCTGGACACCGTCTTCGCAACGGGTTCGGGGGTCGTCGTGGTCACCGACTTCATGCCGATCGACGAGCACAGCGTCATCCAGCACGCCAAGGCGCACAACCACGCGCGTGTCGTCCGGCTCGTCGAGTGCCTCGCCGGCGAGATGACGATGCACCACGTCTTCGACCCGGCCCCTGACTACGCCCGGGGCCACGTCTCGCTCACCCTTGACGACGGTCAGCTGCACGCCGATACCGATCGTCTGCACCTCTGCCTCAGCTCCACCATCGAGCTTGACGGAGCGGACGACACCTTTCAGATCCGTGCGACCGAAGCCGTCGCCTTCGCGTTGCACACCGGCGCCGCCGGTCCGTGCGGGGCGAGACCGTGGAGCGTGGAGCGTGCCCGCCGCATGCTCCGCGAGAGCCAGCGCTACTGGTGGCACTGGGTCGGGAGGGTCGATTACCACGGCCCGTACCAGGTGCATGTGTGGCGGTCCGCACTCGCGCTGAAGCTCATGACGTATGCGCCCACCGGCGCGATCGTTGCCGCGCCGACCACGAGCCTGCCCGAGGATATCGGTGGCGAGCGAAACTGGGACTACCGGTTCACGTGGCTTCGCGATGCCGCGTTCACGCTGTACGCCTTCTTTCAGCTCGGGCTCACCGAGGAAGCGACCGCGTATTTCGACTGGCTGACACATCGCCACGTGGCCGACCACCAGGTCGACGACCTCCCCAACCTGTTCGACCTGAGCGGCCATGGTCATGCTCCGGAGCACCGGCTCGAGCACCTCGAGGGGTACCGCGGTTCGAAGCCGGTGCGCATCGGCAACGCAGCGGTGGGCCAGCTGCAGCTCGACGTCTACGGCGAGGTGCTCGACAGCGCATATGTCTTCGCGCGGTTCGGTGGTGTCATCGGCGACAAGCTCTGGGAGGCGCTCAGCAACATCGTGGAGCTGGCCATCAATCGCTGGATGGAGCCGGACTCGTCGATATGGGAGGTGCGGAGCGAGCGCAGGCAGTACACATATAGCAAGCTCATGTGCTGGGTCGCCGTCGACCGCGGCATTCGCATCGCCGACCGCTACGACCTTCCGTACGACAAGGCCGCGTGGCGGCGCGCACGGGTGCGCATCCACCGCGCGATCACATCACGCGGATACTCGACGCACCGCCGTTCCTTCACACAGGAGTTCGACAGCGACGCGCTCGACGCGTCGGTGCTCCGGATCAGCCAGGTGCGCTTCGTCGCCGATCGCGATCCGCGCGTTCACTCAACGGTGCGCGCGATCGCGCAGCACCTCGGCGAAGGTGTGCTCGTCAGACGCTACCGGATGGACGAGAGCGAGGACGGACTCCACGGTGAGGAGGGCGCGTTCTTCATGACGTCGTTCTGGCTCGTCGACGCTCTCGCGCATACCGGGGAGCTCGAGGAGGCCGAGCGTCGCTTCGAGCGGCTGCTGCACTTCAGCTCGCCGCTCGGGCTCTTCTCGGAGGAGGTCGACGTGCGCAGCGGGCAGCTGCTCGGCAACTACCCGCAGGCGTTCACGCACCTGGCGCTCGTCGGCGCCGCGGTCAACATGGAGCGGGCCCGGAAGCGCAGCCTGGGCGTCAAGGGGCTGCGCGCCGAGTCGACGTGATGGTTGGGGGTGGCGCTTACAGGACGCCGGCGATGAGGTCCGGGCGCGGCTTTGCGCATGGTTGCCGCTAGAGCAACTGGGAGAGCGCGAACACGATACCGAAGCCGACGACCACGGAGCGGAGCAGCGTCGGATGCAAGCGCCGCGCCATTGCGACGCCGGCGAACCCGCCGATGGCGCTCGTCGGCAGCATGACCACCACCGCGATCCACGACACCGGTCCGAAGAACGCGAAGTAGATGGCGGCCACCACGTTGATGATCAGGGACATCATTCCCTTGAGCGCATTGAGGCGTTGCAGATCGTCGCGGATGAACAGCCCGAGCACCGCGAGCATCATCACGCCCAGGCCGGCGCCGAAGAAGGCGCCGTACACGCCGCCGAGGAACTGACCCACGGCGAGGAGTGGTGACCGGTGCTGCTCGCGCTCCGGGCGACGTGCGC
>Ga0307374_10000861_pt1 | contig 57102 bp, 49 predicted proteins | sample OX3MG_FD_202532 | JGI IMG/M metagenome (GOLD analysis project Ga0307374, IMG submission 202532) | Soil microbial communities from Risofladan, Vaasa, Finland - OX-3 | ecosystem: Environmental > Terrestrial > Soil > Coastal area > Acid sulfate soil | place: Finland: Risofladan, Vaasa | collected...
CAAAGCCAAATTGACTACCAGAAAAGCCTACGGCTTTCGCACCTTCGAAGCCGAACAAATCGCCTTGTACCACGCACTTGGGGCCCTCCCCGAACCAGAATTCACCCACGAATTCTGCTGAGGAGGCTGAATTAGCTGAATTAGAAGCCAAGGGTGTCAAGACCGGGCTGCGGCTGCTCGCGCCGGGCGGTTCGTTTGCTGCAAAGTTCGTCATCCGGTTGAAGTGAATCGCCGACTTACTTCCGGCGAATTCCGCGGATCTCCGTAAATCGGACGCGCGCGAGGACAAAACGGGCGCCGTCGTGTTCTATGTCTGCGTTCAATTGATAGCCCAATTGTCCTCCAGGCCAGATGGAGATTAGTTTTGCGCGCCGCGACGTCACGTTGATCTCCCAAGGGCCCCACAAGAAGCGAGCGTTTTCGTCGTCACGCGACACGGTCAGCGCGCCTCCTCGCATGACGAATTCCCTCGATGCTTGGAGCCACTTCTGCTGACGAGGCCGCTCGGTATCTAAAAAGCGGAAGATCATCTCTTTCGTCTGCTGTTCTGTGATACTGCCGCTGACCACTGCCGCGTCCCTGACAGTAATCGCACGGAACGTCGGCCGCGCGGATACCTCGTTACAGACACAAGCTATGAGCGTCAAGCCGGCCAAAGACATCAGCCATCTACGAAGTCTTGCATTGAATGCCGCCATGTCTACCTCCTTGAGGTAACTAATTCTTCTTCCGCCGGCGGGGCGATTTCGGCGCAGCCGGCTTGCCCCCTTTTATACCCTTGCCGCCTTTGGCGCTACGAGCCGACTCGTCTTTGCGCTGCTGCGGCTTGGCGGCGCGCGGCGGACGGGCCTGGCGCTCGACGATCCGGAAATCGAGTTCGCGGCGATCGACGTCGACCCGGGCGACGACCACCCGCACCGGATCGCCCAGCCGGAAGCTATTGCCCGCCCGGCGGCCGGCCAAGGTGTGCGTGGCGCGGTCGAAGGAATAGTAATCGTCCGACAAGGACGTAACGTGAATCAGGCCTTCGGCCGGCAACGCGGTCCCTTGGACGAACAGGCCGAACTGCTCGACCCCGGTCACCACCGCGTCGAGTTCCAGGCCGATATGGTTGCTCAGGTAATTGAGCAGCTTCACCTTCGTCAGTTCGCGCTCGGCCTCCTCGGCGCGGCGCTCGCGATCGGAACAATGCTCGCCCAGCACGATCAACTCGCCCAACTCGTTACGGGGCTTGCCGTGCGTCAGCAAGGCATCGATCAGGCGATGGATCGTCAGGTCCGGGTAGCGGCGAATCGGCGAAGTGAAATGACAATAGCAATCGCTGGCCAAGGCATAGTGCCCGGCCTGCTCGGGACTGTAGGCCGCGCGTTGCAGGCTGCGCAACACGGCGTAGTTCACGGCCTGCCGTTCGGGCCGCTCGGCGACCTCGCCCAGCAGACGCTGCAATTCGAAGCGGCTTTCGAGGCTTTCGGTCTGGAACCCAAGCGAGGCCACGAATTCGGTCAGCGCTTTCAGTTTCCGCGGATCGGGCGGCAAGTGAACCCGCCGCAGGAATTGCCAGTCTTGCTTTTCGAGACGTTCGGCCACGGCGATGTTGGCGGCCAGCATGAACTCTTCGATGATCTGATGACTCTTGGTGTTTTCGACCGCGTGGGCGCCGACGACGCGGCCGTGCTTGTCGAGATCGACCTTAACTTCCCGCAACGCCAACTCCAGCGCCCCGCGATTCAGCCGCCGCTTCCGCAAGATCATCGCCAGCTCGTGCATGCGGCCCGCCAGTTCGTGCACTTGCGGCGACAGCCGGTGACGCCAGGCATCGGGATCAGCCAGGTACTCGTCGATTTCCTCGTAGGTGAAGCGGCGATCGCTGCGAATCGCCGCCGAGTGCAATTCGGTGGAAACGTGGACTCCGTCGGCCGTGAATTCCAGGAACGCCGTCTTCGTGTATCGCACCCGATCGGGCTGCAGGCTGGCCAGCCCGTTGGAGATAATCTCGGGCAGCATCGGGATCACGCGGTCGGGCAAGTAGACGCTCGTGCTGCGCTCGTGCGCCTCGCGATCGAGCGGTCCGCCGGCGCGAACGAAGTGCGAGACGTCAGCGATGTGAACGCCCAACAGCCAATGGCCGTTCGGCTCGCGCTTGAGCGAGATCGCGTCGTCGAAATCGCGGGCGTCGACCGGGTCGATCGTGACCACGGTTTCGGCCGTCAGGTCGACGCGGCCGGCGGCGATCGATTCGTCGAACTGCTCGGCTTCGATGCGCGCCGCTTCCATCGCGTCTGCGGCGAATTCCTGCGGCAAGTTGAATTCGCGAATGATCGACAGCGTGTCGATGCCGGGCTCGCCGCGCGGGCCGAGCACTTCGGTGATTACGCCTTCGCCGTCGTGGACGTGCGAGGGAAAGCGGACCATCTCGAAGACCACCTTATCGTCGGGCTGGGCGTTCTTGGCGCCCGGATCGCCGACCGAGATCGCCTGGGCGAACAGCGTGCCATCGACTTGCACGAAGGCGGCGCCATTGCGCTCGAAATACGTGCCGACGAATTGGTGCGTCTCGCGTTCGATGACTTCGACGATCGCGCCTTGCGGCTGGCCAAAGCGGCCGCGGCCCTTGAGCAGCCGCACCAGCACCAGGTCGCCGCTGGCCGCGTCGCCGGCATGTTCGGCGCCGATAAAGATATCTTGCTCGCGGGTGTGCGTCACCCCCGCGCCGGCCGGGCGAACGAAGCCGAAACCTTGCTGCGTGCGGCGAAAGACGCCGCTGAGTTGGCCGGCTTTGGCGGCTTTGCCTTTGCCGTCGGCGGCCGCGGCCGCGGGCGCCTTGGCAGGCAGCACCAGGTGCTTGACGCCGTAAGTCAGCTTGCCCTCGCGTACATGCTTCTTGACGAGCCGCTTGAAGTCTTGCAACTCGTCTTCGGGCACTTCGAGTTTCTTGGCGATTTGACGGGGTTTGAGCGGGCGGTAATTGGGCCGCTCGACGAATTCGAGAAGTTTTTGGGAAAGGTCGTTTTGATCCATGTGATTTGATAACTCATAAGAATAGTTGTTTTATTGATGTTATTTTGCACTTTTGCAGCGCGCGGCGCCGAACGCGAGTTAGCAGATTTATGTCCTCAACGCGCACCGCCGGTGAATCTTGGCCTGCGCTTTAGCTTACCGTTTTTTGCGAGACGGCGTCGGGCGGTCGCCTTGGCCGCATTTCTGCCGCCCCAGACGGGCTAAGGGCGGATTGCGGCCAGTTTCTTCAGAGGCGGGCGACGCTGGCTAGCATGTTTCGCCGCGGACGCGTCTGATTGCCGCTTTCAATCGCCAAAGCACGTAGGGTGGGGCGCAGCCCCACACGGTTCTGCGGCCGCGAGCGCAATTGAGGTTCAGCGAGCGAAGTATCGCGCGGGGCTGCGCCCCGCGCTACTCGTCCTCTGGTTCTGCATTTGCCGTCGCGGCCCCTTCGGGTTCGTACCATTCGCCGCGCAGCCAGTCGACGAGCAAGGCCAGATTCGCGGGACTGATGATGTTGTTCTCCACATCCTCCGCATGCTCGGCGAAAGCCGGCATGCGGTCGTTGTGTTCTCCGTAATACTGTTCGTGATTCGGATTGCTGATCATGCCCGTAAGCCACTCACGCGAGCCGTAACCGGTCAAGTCGGGCGCCCCGCCCGAATTGTCCGCGTCGTGGAACTTGTGGCAACGGGCGCAGCTGTCCGAGTCTTTGATGAGCGCGCGTCCCTTTTCGATGGTCGCCCGATCTTTTTCATCGATCGCGCGTTGCGAAGGCAAGGCGGCCTCGGCCGACAGTGCGGCGACGACCTTCTGGACATCGGCCGCGGGTACGTCTTTGAGATCGCCTGTCACGAAGTCCGCCATTTCCCCGTTGGCGTGCTTCGTGCCGCCGAAGTAGTGCATGCCCACGATCTCCTTCGGATCGAGCAGGCCGGCGATCCATTTGCGGCTGCCGAAGCCTGTGAGATCGGGCGCCGTGATTTCGGCCGGCTTGTCGGCCACGTCCGCGTGGCAACTCGAGCAATAGCGTTTGAACAGCCGCGGGCCTTGCGTCTTCGGATCGCGCCGCAACACCGAGAGCATGCCCGAGGCCGGAATGCCTTCGGGAGCGCGAGCGAGCACGACGGCGCGATGAGCTTCTTTCTCGGCCGCTTCGACGGCCTTGAGATACGACTGCGAAGCCTCGTAGCGTTTGGCAAACAAAGCCTCGGGCGTCTCGGGTTGTTCCTCTCCCGCGGCTTCCTCGCCTGTTTTGCTTTCGCCCCCTTCGGCCGTGGTTTTTGCTTCCGGCTTGGCCGCGTACTGAGCCAAGCGGTCGGCATACAGCGCTTGCCCGGTGAGGATGCCCACGCCGATCAGCAGGCACACGAGCAGGCCGATATTGAAGCGGTGCCCGAGTTTCCAGCGGCCGACGATCGGCATCAGCGCCAACAGGCCCATGACGGCGCCGGGCACGACGATCGCGCCGACCAATTCGCCTTGCTCGCCGAGACCTTCGAACAGCTTGAGGAATTGAAACAGGAACAAGAAATACCATTCCGGTCGGGCCGCGGAATACTCGTTCGACGGGTCGGCCGGGGCGCCCAGTTCGGCGCCCAGGTAATCGCCCAGCGGCGCCTCGCCGTGGCTGCCCGAAAGCGCCGGGCGGATCGCGAAGAACAGCACCACCGCCAACACCGCCAGGCAGGCCACGGCGTCTTTCAGCACCTGGTCGGGCCAGAACGTGGCGTCCGGCCGGTCATGCTTGGCGGCATGGATGCCGTGCTTGCGGAACATGGCCACGTGCAGCACCAGAAAGCCGACGAGCAGCGCCGGCAGCACGCCCGCGTGCAAGGCGAAGAACCGCGTGAGCGTATGATGCCCGTAATCGACGCCGCCGACGACCAGCTTTTGCACCGATGGCCCGACGACCGGCACGATGCCCATCAGATTGGTTGCCACGCGCGTGGCCCAATAGCCCTTCTGGTCCCAAGGCAGCAGGTAGCCGGTGAGCGAGAGCCCGAGCACGATCTGCATCAAAATCAGCCCCAGCCAGAAGTTCACTTCGCGCGGCGCCCGGTAAGCGCCGTCGATCACGACTTGCAGCAAGTGCAAGGCCAACAGCACCACCATCGCCTGGGCCATGAAGTGGTGCAGGCCGCGCAAGAGCCAGCCGCCCTGCATTTCGTGCTGGATGTAGTACACGCTTTCCCAGGCCGTTTGGCCGCTGGGACTGTAAGACATCCACAGAAACAACCCGGTGATCAACTGCACCGAGAAGGCGAACACCAGCGTGCTGCCCCAGACGTAGCGATATCGGGCGCCGCCGGGGATGTGCTCGTAGAGCGAGGCGCGGACCAACTCGCGATATCCCGTGCGGTCGTCGAGCCAATTAGCTAGGGCTTTAATCATCTACGCTTTTTCCGCGAGAGCTTGGTGAACGTGAAAACGGGGCGCCGGGAACGATCGCACGCCTGGTGCAATCAGGTCTTGGCCTTCTTTTCCTCTTTGCCGACGATGAAATCGACGTAGCGGACCCAAATCGACCGCCCGTCGCCTTCGCTGCGGACCTCGGCGTCGAGCGAGTCGAGATCGCGCGGGCTGGGTCCGTACTTGCAATGCCCGGCGACATCGAAGGCGCTGTCGTGGCAAGGGCATTGATAAGTGTTGCGATCGGCCAGGAAATTGACGAAGCAGCCAGCGTGCGGGCAGGTTGCACTGAAAGCTTCGACCTGGTCCGAGCCTTTCTGCCGCCGCAGATAGACCGCGCCGATCGCCTCGTTGGGAAACCGGTTCCAGGCGTCCTGGCGATCGGCGATCACTGGAAACTGCCGCGGCAGGCCGTCGTCCGGCAAAGCTTCGAGCGTCGCGACTCGCACCAACTTGCCTGGCTCGCCGTCGCCGCCGGTCTTGGTCCGCGACCGCAGGGGGTCGAGGAAGGTGAACAACCCCGCGACGCCTGGAAAGACGGAAATCATGCCGCCGATCGACACGGCGGCCGCCGCCTTGGCGAAAAATCCGCGACGATCGTCGTCGCCGACCGAGGAAGATTCGGCTCGATCCGTCGGCTTAGCATGCTTTTGCATCTTGAATTCTCCTCGGGGGGAAACTCGCCGAGCTACGCGGCGGACACGATTTCATCTTCGCAAGGATTCGCTTCTCACGCAGCGGGCTTGCCGCGACGCCGCCGGGCCGGGCGCGATGCCGCCGAAACACGGGGCGCTGGGGGACGCAAAAGTCCCCTCTCCCTTTGGGAGAGGGTTAGGGTGAGGGCAGGACGCAGGGTCCGAATTTCCCTCACCCCGGCCCTCTCCCAAAGGGAGAGGGAGGGGGTCGTGGCGTGGCGGGTTTATGTTTTGCGGGCGGGCCAAACGTCGTGATCGAATCTCAAGCTTTTGAATCATCGCATGGCCGAGCGAACGGCGTCAAGCACTTTTTGCTGCGCGGCCTCGAACGGCCCCGGCGTCATCGCCCCTGCGGCGGCCTTGTGTCCGCCGCCGCCGAAAATCTCCGCCAGCCGGCTGCAATCGACCGCCGAGCGGCTGCGGAAGCTGAGCTTGAACCGGCCGTCGGGCTGTTCGACCAGAATCACGGCCACCTCGGTTCCCGCCACCGTGAGCGTCAAGTTGATTACGTCTTCGGTATCGGGCGGCAAGGCGCCGGTGGCCTGAAAATCGCTTTGAAAGACCGCCGTGTAGACCAGGCGGCCGTTCAGTTCGCTCTGCGTCCGCGCCAACGTACGGCCGACCAGTTGCAGCCGGGCCAGCGTGTCTTGCTCGTACAGCGAGCGATAGATTTCGTTCGGCCGAGCGCCAGCGTCGACCAATTGCCCGCCGAAACGATAGGTATCACCCGTGGTCGAGCCGAAGCGGTACCAGCCGGTATCGGTGGCGATGGCCGCAAACAAGGGCGTCGCGATTTCGGGCGTGAGCGTCACGCCCAACTGGCCGGCGGCTTCGAGCACGAGCCGGCCGGTAGCCTCGGCCCGGGTGTTCTTGAATGGCTCGGCGCCCAGATCGTCCTCGCTGACGTGGTGGTCCAGCACCAGCTTCTTGGCCTTCGTCGATCTCAACACGAGGCCCATGTCGCTCAACTGAGCCCAAGCGCTGGTGTCGAGCACCATCAGCACTTCGATCTGCTCCAAATCGGCGAGCTGCACGTCGACGCCGAGCGCCTTGAGCTTCCGCTGCGGATCGATGAACTGCAAGTTCGGCGGCGTCTTCTGGGCGTTGACGATCAGTACGTCTTTGCCGAGTTGTTCCAGCACGCCCGCCATCCCCAACTCGCTGCCCAGCGCGTCGCAATCGGGCCGAATATGGCTGGTCAGCAAGAAGCGTTGGTGCGTGCGAACGAGTTCGACGAAGCGGGGCCAGTTAATGGGCATCAGTAATCGCTTGTTGGGATGAATGATATCAACAGGAAACGCGCCGGGCGCCAAGGCATGAACGCCTCGACTATCCAGTACCACTCGAACCGGCTACTTTCCTACGCCGTAGATCGGCAGATGCCGATAATAGACTTCGAGCATATAGACCGAAAGGCAGGTCGTATAGAGCCTGCCGCCTTGCCCCAGGTTGGCCCATTTGTCTGGGTGTTTGCCGCCCGGATCCCAACTGCCGTCGGATTCTTGGTTCTCGACCAGCATGTCGCGCAGGGCGCCGTTCCAGGTCTGCCAAAACTTGCCGTCCATGTGGTGCATCATCTGCGTGCCGTAGTACCAGTAGTACACGTCGCGATCTTCGTACCGCGGCAGATATTTCAAAACCTGCTCGGCGCCCGACACCAACCGCTCGTCGTCGCGGCGCCAGCCGAGGTACTGGCGGCACAACAGCGCCTCGGCCGTCATCGTCCAAGAGGGCTCGGTTCCGACCTGATAGCCGTAGGTGCTGCCGTCTTCGCTGACCTTGTCCAGATATTCGCCGATTTTCGCCAGCACGGGGCTCGGCACTTCCAGGCCCGCCATGCGGGCGGTTTGAAATGCCATCACGACCCAGCCGGTGACCGAAGTGTCGCTGTCGCTACGAGGCATATAACGCCAGCCGCCCAGTTCGGGATCTTGCGATTCAATCAGAAACTGGATCGCTTTCACGGCGGGATCGCGCAGCTTGAGATCCTTGGTCATGCCGTAGAGTTCGCAAACGGCCATCGTGGCTTGCGCGTGGGCGTAGAACCAGTTATTGCTCGTGCCGCCTTCTTCGAAGAAATCGCCATTGCCTTGCTGCATCCGCAGCAGCGCCTTGATGCCCTTGGCGACGTTTTGCCGGTATTCGCCTCGCTGATGAGTATGGCCGTTGCCCTGGAAGGCTAACAGCGCCATGGCGGTGGCCGATTCGGGAACGTCTCGGCCCAGGGCGCCCGATTTGTAAGGGCCTCTCAAGCTCCAACTGCCGTCTTTGCGTTGCTGTTTGGCGAGCCAGGCCAAGGCGCGGCCGACGGAGTCTTCGGTCGTGCCGTTGCCGCCGTATTTGGCCAGCAACGTCTCTTTCGTGCCGGGTTCGCGGCCCAGCAAGGCGATTTCGATTTTTGGGACATCGAGCTTGACGACCGGCTTGGAACCCAGCAGATCGATTTCGGGTTTCTCATCCGCCGGCTCGGCGAACGGATCTTCGACCTGGGACAAATCGGCGGGCGTCACGATCGTCTCGTCGAGATTCTGGTCCGCCGCAGGCAGCTCGAGCGAGTCGCTCATCAGTTGTTCCCCGACTTCCGGCGCGGCGACGTCGAGAAAGATACCCTTGTTGTCGCCCTCGGGAGTGATGTACCAGAGTCCGAGGATGATTAACGCCAGCATGTGGACGATGCAACTGACGGCCCAAGGGGGCGCCTTCTTCAACGCGAACTGCTTTAATTCATCGTCGGGATCGACCGGCGCGTCGCGGAGCACCAACTTGCTCGGATCGCCCCTGACCGCCACCGGAACCGGCCGCGGCATGACTGGCGACGGCATCGGCGCTGGCTGGGGCGGCGCCCTTTCCGGCGCACGAGCCGCGGCGCCATTTCCGGGCATGCGGGTTGGGTTGGCGGGCGAGCGGGGGGCGTTAGCCCCCTGGTATTCTGCCGGCGGCTGGTACGCCTCCGGCGCAGGAAAACCTGCCCCCGAGCTACCGGGCGCGGCAGCAATTGGAATTGGCGCCACAGCAACAGGAGCGGGCGGCGGCATCGGAATGGGCCTAGGCGCCGGCGCACTGGCCGCCGGCGCAATTCTCGCCGGGCCGGGCAAAGGCGGCGGCGGGACAGGCGGTCGCAGCGTGCGGTCGTAAGCGAGCTTCTTGGCGACGTGCAGCAGCGTCAATTTCGCCGCGGAGAGCTCATTCAGCAGCCGTTGCGACTCGGCCGAGTAGGGTCCGTTCTGGTGCGCTCGCACGTGCGCCATTTGACGATCGGCCGCCTCTTCGATCACGCCCAGATCGGGCTCGAGCGGCGACAAGCCTAACAGCCTGTAGAGCGTCGGGGGCTGCTCGGCCTGGGGAATGCCGAGCCAGCGGTAGTAGGAGTCGAATCCGGCCTCTTTCGCGGCATCCATCCTGTCTATGATACCCACGCCTTGGCGCGCGGTCGCGCTTGCGGGATTAGCGTTGCCCAGCGAGCGGTGGGCGTCGGCGCCTTCGTGAACTCCCGGATCGGGCGACGCCATCGGCAACTCTCTCCGTACCTCGGGTTCTCTTGCCCGGCAATAGACATGTCAGGTCGAGCGCGAGCGTCTCTCGTGCGGTTCGATCGCCGCAGAAGCAGACGCAGCATAGCCCAACCCGTGATTATCGAGTCTACCTGCCGATTTCTCCAGCGCCAAGCAAGGAAGTATAAGGTATTCCAGGGTTTCGGGCAAAGTAGACGGCATCGTCTTGCCGCCCTTTTACGCGGAAGCAGACTCGGCCCGAACAGGGCGTCTCGGCGGCACAACTGCGGTAATTCGTGCCGCAAGTGACGGCTTGCGCGATAAATCAGGGGCCCAAGCCGCAGGACGCTGCATCCGCGAAAAAAAGGAGCACTGGACGACGCGCGGCGGACCGATATAATGCAAGCACACACGACGCGGGGTGGAGCAGCCCGGTAGCTCGCGAGGCTCATAACCTCGAGGTCGCAGGTTCGAATCCTGTCCCCGCCATTTCCAGGCTTTTCGCCGCTGAAAGCGGCGATTGGCCACAAGTCGCGAGAATTCGCGTAAGCCCTTGCAATGCAGGGGCTTTTTTATGCGCGGATGATGCTCCGTGCGATTCCCCGCTGTTTTCTGCGTGCGCGTGCTGCGCCGGATTCTGCGCCGCCTCCGTGCCGTCGCCCTTCACGGCCGCGTCAAAGTGTTCGTCGGTCGTCATCAGATAATGCCGCATGGCCACGCTCGGCGTGTTCCCGAGCCAGCTTGTGACGACTTGCACCGGGTAGGCTTCAACCAATTCCGTTTCTCGGCTCGCCCGCAGGTTGTGGAACAACCGCGGCCAAGATTGCAGGCCGGCGCGGCGGACGATCTTTGCAAACGTGGTCCGCAGATTGGCGTTCATCCAACCCGCCGGCCCCATCGCCGCCTTGCGGAACTTCGCATCGACCACGTATTCCGCGCCCTCGGGCGCCAGGTCGAAGGCTTCGGCCAGAATCGGCCGCAGTTCAGGAAACAGCGGAATCGTGCGGCTCGCCTTGCCGACGTGGTGTTCCGTCTTGGGCGATTGAACGACGATCCGGCCGGCTTCCCAATCCACGTCTTGCCAGCGGAGCGAAAGCACTTCGCTGGGGCATCGCAGGCCGCCGAAGCGAGACAAGGCCACGATAGCCCGCCAATGATGGTCGGGGCAGGCGTCCAGCACGCGGGCGATTTCCGCCCGCGTAACGAACCGCTGCCGGTCCTTGATCCCCGTCGCCGCGGCCTTCACGCCGTCGAAGGGGTTTTCGTCGATCAGCTTCCTCCGCCGCATCGCGTGAAAGAACGAACGGGCCGATTGCAACCGCTTGTGGATCGTGGTCGGGGCCAGCCCCCGGCCGACCAACCATTGCTTGAAGTCGTCCGCATGGCCCGGCGCGATGCTCCGCACGTTGCGCGATTCGCCAAGGAACTCCGTCAAGTCTCGAATCACTTGCCCGCGAACGATCTTCGTCGCCGGCTTCAAATCGGCCCGGCCGTCGAGATACGCTTTCAGAAACGGCCCCAGCGTGGCCGCGGCTCGCGTCGTGCGACTGGGGATCAAGCCGACGCGGGCCAGCTTGTCGGCCATCGCCGGTTCCAGATCGGCGAGCCAGCCGGCCGTATCGGCTTCCAGCGCGTGGCCCGTCAGCTTGGCGGCCAACAGTTGTTCGACGCGGAACTTGACCGCTTCGGCCGCCCGTTGCGAAACCTTGCCCAGCCGGATCGTCGGCCGCCGGCCATCGGGGGCGACGAACAGAATTCGCCGGTTGCCGTTTTTTTCGCGTGCGATGCTGGCCATGGTTCACTTCCTTCCTTGACGGGCGGCCTTTCGGGTTTGCTTCTTTTCGGCCTGCGCCGCGAACCGCTTCAGCGCGCGATCGATCTTTTCGACCGTCCGGACGGTAGGCGAATGCTTCGCTGATTCCAACCGTGAAATCGTTTCTTGCCGCACGCCGGCCAAGCGCGCCAATTCCTCTTGCGAGAGCCCAAGCTGGCGGCGCCCTTGAACGATCGACCGGGCAATCGATACGCGGGCATATTCGACCGCGGGGCGGTTCCCTTCGTTGTCGGCCGGGGGCAACGGCGGCAACTCCGCTTCATCCGCCGCGGCCATCCGTGCCAAGCGCTCCAGCCGGCGCAGCTCGCCGGCCTCGACCAGCACGAATCGTTTACCGTTTCGCTCTACCGTTTGCCGAGGCATGTCGACCTTCCTTTCGTTCAATCGTAAAAGCCGTCTCGGTGTCCGACTTTTTCAACCTTCACCTTGCCGGGCGCGGCCGGCTCGCCTTCCTGTAACGACTTTCCGGGTTCCACGGAAAACTGCACGCGATAATCGCCGGTTCGCACCCGCCAGCGTCCAGCCAGGTCGCCCGACAGTGGTTTTGCGCCGCTCGCGTCGGGCCAGCGTTCCAGGCGTCGCAAGACCGCCTCGATTCTTGCACGAACCGCCTTGGGCAACACGTCAAACTCTTTCTGCGCCGCCGGGGTCAAAACGACGATGGCCATGCGTGCAGCTTAGCGGATATGACAAATTTGTCAACCCTCTTCCATACCGTACCAAATGGGGAAATCGATAAACCGCCCGCAACGGGCGCAGTCTCGGCGGATCGACCGCCCGCCGTGAATCGGTACGTCGCGCCAGGTCGTGGCGCCGCACCGGCAGACCGCGGCGGCCCGCTCGGCTGGCGGGTTCTCCGTCGCCGCGGGCGGCGCCAAGTCGTGATTTTCACAAAGTCCCCTTCCGGCGCTGACTTTCGTTGAGTCCGAAGCCGACGCGGATTGCGCCGGCTTGGCATCGGCCGCGGGGCGCAGCAGCGCCAGCAACTCGCGTTTGAAGGCTTTCAGCCTGGCTATCTGCTCGGCCGTCAAAGCACCTTGCGGGGCGTCGATCGTCAAACCGCCGTCGCCGGCCGGCAGCAGCCGGATGCCGCGGGCCTCGCAATCCGTCAGCAATTGCGCTAGACCGCTCATATCGTCACCTGAACACGATCAGCGGTTTCGGGGTGGCTCGATGCGCTCCCAATATTCTCAGAATCGCCGTCTCTTGCTTCGCTGGCCGCATTGTGGGAATTCTGGGAGCGCTTTTCGCGGTTATCTTCGCCAAAAACGGCCGGGTTCACTTCGTAGCTCGGCGAAGCGGGCCGGCCGGGGCGGCTTCCTACGGCGCGCTTCGGCCGGATGTACCCCCGCATTGCCAACTCGGCCAATGGGGCGTCAAGATCGTTTGCCTTGGGGAACCGCCGCTTGCCGTGCTGGTGGGCGTCGCGTTTGGTGAATTCCCGCAGATCGTGGCGTTTGATCCATCGCAACAGGTAACGGGCATTCCCTTCGCCCGGCCCTTCCTTGGCCTGCATCATGTTCAATACCGCCTCAGCGTGCGGAACGAGATAGCGAGCAAGCTCGATTGCCGCGGCAAGAGTTTCGCTGCCGATCGGTTCATTTGGCCCACATTCGACGCAGTGCAGCACGGCGGCCAGCCGTAGCGTCGCGCCCGCCAGTTTCGCGCCCCAATCTCGCATGATTTCCATTTCCCCGCCGTCGCCGAGCATGTCTTCTATCTCAGCTTCCCACGATTGCAGCGCCGCCGCGGCATCGGCCGCAAGGCGTAGAACGTGCTCGCCTTCTAGTTCGGAAAGTCGGCGCACGGTTTGGCGATACGCTTCACGCACGGCGTCAGGAACCGGCTCGGGGGCGATTTTCCTCTGACCGATCCAGCTTTCCGGCGCCGCGTACAAGAATCGGGCTAACAAGCCGCGCCCGCGGAATGCCGCATTTTCGGCCAGCCCCTCGATAACTTGCGGTTGCATGGCATAGGCGCAGGTCAGCGCCGGCCGCTCCACGCGAACGCTTTTGCGAGTCACCCGGTCGGTAATCAAGTCGTCGCCGCTATGCCCCATCAGATAAACGCCGAATTGCGGAATGCCGCTCTTGCTGTACAAGCCGGCCATCAAATCGAACACGCCCCCTTCGGGCGACATACTGGCGATGCGCCCGCCTTGTTCGGCCAACATCATGCCCAGCTTTTCGCTGGTGGCGTCATCAACGGTCAATCGCGGCAACGCCGGCTCGGGCTGTTCGGCCAAGTGAACAGCCAGGTTGGCGGCTTCAAGTCGGGCTTCGGCGTCGCCCTTTTCGGCCGCCGTCTTTTCCGCCTTGCGCAAGCGGGCTTCGTCTTGCCGCCGTTCCGATTGCTCGCGGGCAACGGTAGGCCGTGCAACTTCGATCAGTTCCGCTTCCAATTCGCGTAGCGGTTTCATGGCGTCGGCGAAGACGGCTGATTTGCGGTTGCCCGGTTCCAGCAGCACGGCCACGAACAAGTTGACCGGTTCGCGCCAGCCGGGGCGCGGCTCGACTTCCACGCGCCGGGCAATCATCGCCGAGCAATTCGCCAGGGCCAATAGGCCGGCTAAGTCCGCCGGCGTTTGCGTGGCGTGCGACTCCGCTTCGACCCAACGCCGCAGCACGTCGGGCAGTGCGTGCGTCGGAAACTCGGGCAAGTTCGATTCGTCCAACGATTCAATTTCTGGCCACGCTTCCGCCGCTCCGCCCGGCGTCCAATCTGGCGCCGCTTCGGCCAGCCGCTTCAACTCGGCTCTCGTTCCGCCGGCCGCTATCCAATCGCTCACGTCGCCCTTTTCGAGCAAGCCAGGCAGATCGACGATCCGCACCGCGGCTGCGATGCCGTGCAAGGTCGTCGCGACTTGTTGGGCGTGGCGCCGGCCCGGTTCGTCGTTGTCGGGCAACACGATTACTTGTCGGCCGCGCAAAAACTCCGCATGTTCGGCGGTCCACTTGCCCGCGCCGCCCGCGTTGCACGTCGCCAACACGCCGATGTTAGCCAGGTTGTCCACGTCCTTTTCCCCTTCGGGGACAACCACGATCCGCGCCGGCTCGGCGAGCAATTCAGGCAGGCGATAAGGAATGACGCGCAGCCCTTTGACTGACCAATTCCAGCCGCCGCCGGCCTTCGGCTGCCGTTGGCGAAAGTCCTTCGGTTCATAACGCACCGCCTGGAACAGCAGTTCGCCGGCCCCATCGCGGTAGTCGTATTGGGCGACGATCCGCCGTGCGCCATTCGCCGGTTTGCCATTGCGAGGGGGCTTGCCGGGCGTTGGCAGCGTGTCGGCAGTCGGCATCAGGTCCACAACGCGCAGGCCGATTGCCGAACAAATAGCATCGACCGTGCAACCAGCGTGGCAGTTGACCAGCGCCCGGCCATCGTCCCCTTCGGCAATGCTGAGGCTGGCCCGCCGGTCTTCGTGGGCCGGGCAACGGGCCTCCCAGCCCTTTGCGGTCTTTTTGAAATCGGCCAGCTTTGCCAAAACCTTTTCAACGGGCTGCATCGTTGCCCCCTTCTGCCGTTCCGGCTCGGCGGCTCAGCCAGGCTTGCAAGTCGGCCACGGGGTACAAGACCGTCCGCCGCTTGCCGCTGCCGACGCGCACGCAAGGGATTTCTCCATCGTGCGTCAGTTGCCACAGCAGCCGGGGCGAGATTCCCAGGGCCTTCGCCGCTTCGCGCGGCCGCAGGGCCAGACTTTGGACATTCTGCATCGTCATTGTGATTTGCTCTGATAGGTCGCCGGCCGCGAAGTGCCGCCAGCACGCCCTGAAGCTTCACACAACGAGCCAACGAAAAGTTGCCAAACGACAGCGGCCCGACAAATGTCGGGCCGCAGGATACAGCATTTGTCGGCGTGATTTCGCCCAGAAAAGTTTTGGGGCGACAATGGCCCGACAATCTGTCAGGCCGGTTTCGGATTCTTGTACGCCGCCGCCAACGCGAGTAACGCGGGCGAATCCGGACGGTATTGAAACTTGGGGTCATTCGGCCGCTTGTTGCTCACTTCCTGCCAGCAACCATCGCCTAAGCTCGTTCGCTTGCGCTCCAGTTTCTTAAAAAACGCATCCCGCCGCGAAGGATTTACGCCAAGCGCGTCGGCAAGCTCTGCACCGCCCAGAAACCCCGATGGCGCCTCGGGGCCGGAGTTTTCGGCAGTTTCGTCAGGCCGATTTTTCACTACAGGCGCGACGCGCCGGAGTCCGATCGTTCGCCAGAATAGCTCATTGTGGTTGAACACTCGCTTCCAGTCGCGGCCGTTGCCGGCGCCGTCTAGCTCCAGCAATCGCTTGCCCAGGGCTTCGGCCCCGCCCGTCAACGCGGCTTGAATAACCGATAGCGCGTCCCTCTCGTCTTGCCTTTCAGGCGTCGCATGCAAAAACAATTCGGCCGCGCCCGCTTCTTTGGTCGCGCCCGCGAAAGCCACGATATTCGCGCACCAACGCGAGTAATCCACGGGTTGGCCGACGGCGGGGGCCGGAACGTAAATATCCTCCCAAGCCGCTTCAAATCGGTCGCGGTTTTGCAATTCGCGCCAAGAGCGGTCTGCGGCGTCGCGCTGCGCTGCCGCTCGTTGCCGGCTGGTTTCTTCCAGCGCGGCGAAACTCGCCGGAGTTGCCGCCGATCGTTCCGCCGCCAAACCATCGAACGCAGCCAAAGCCCATTCAATCGGCTGGCGCATGGTTCGCCAGCCGTTTCGTTGCTCTAGGGGTATGACCAAGCCGGCCGCCCACGATTCAACTTTTCTCCCCCATCCCACCGGCAAGAAAAACGCGGCCGGGTTGCTGGCCATCGCGCCCCACAGCAGGCACCGCTTTCCGGCCTCCAGCGTACTGTTGCTCGCAACGCCGAACACCGCTTTCGCCAAGTCGGCCGGATCGCATTCGGGAATCGGCGCCGGCTCGGGGTACGGTTCCGCGCCGAACCGCTGCGCGCCCAAAGCGGTTACGATCGAGTAGGCCAGCGGCGCGAAATCGTCCAGGAAAGCGCGTATCGCGCACTCGGCAATCGTTCGCCCGACCCGCTCCTCTTCCGCGTGGAACCGATCCCCTAACGACGATTCGAGCGTCCGCCGCAGCGTATCGAAGTCTTGGATGATTTCTTCGGCGGGCGTATCGACGCTCCAGCCGCTATCCTGTTTGGCGAGCGCGTCGGCAGCCTTCCGTCTTTGCTCCGGCAGCAAGAGCGGCCGATGCTCCGCAACCCATTGGCGGAGCGAGGTTTCATCGCGCCACGCTTCCGCCGGCACTTCGTAATTCTGCGGGTCGCACGGCATCGAGATTTTGCACCATTGGCCGTAAAACTCTTCCAGCCGCGAACGGAGACTTTCGAGCGATAAAGGGGCGGCAATCATCAGCGGCGCACTTCGTTTCTTGTCGGATTCCAGTTTCTCCCTGACCCATGCCAGCAAGTCGCTCATGGCCGCTTCGGCCTGATCGGCCCGACCAAACTCTAGCTCCGTGGCGTCCCTCGCTTCGCGGGCGGCCTGGATGCGTTGGCGAGCGGCGATTGCCGCTTGTTTGCAGCGGCTTAGGGCATCGCGTGGTTCAGGTTCGCTCGGCGGCCGAACAGGCATAGGTCTACCCTTGGTTTCGCCGGGCCGAGCGCGGCGAGCGTGCCGAAGGGTAGGACGGCGCCGCCCGCCGCGTTCGCTTGGCCCGCCGGTTTGCAACCCGGCCGGGCCTTCCCGGCATTGCGGCTATTGTACCGCCGAGCCGGCGGCGGCAATGGCCTTTTGTACCTCCGCTTCCACGTCAATCGCGTTCGCCGGCGGATGCGTCGGCAACGGCCCGGCCCGATCGACCAGCAAAAGGATCTTAGTCGCGGTCAGTGTCGAGCCGCGCGGCGCCCCAAGCGCCTCGGCAAAGGTCAGCGGCCGGTTCGAGTCGTCGTCGCGGCGTTCACGTTCCTGCCGCTTGTTTTCAAGCCGCGCCAGCCTGGATTTGAGCGTCATCGTTTTTCGCATCCCCTTGGTCTTTGCCAAAATCAGTTGCGTTTTCCACGATGCCGCGCGCCGGCTAATGCTCGACTTCCCGTTGCAGCAACGCGATTTCCGCGGGCGTGAGTTGGAACAGCCGATTGGCGCGGTCGTTCAGCTCGGCTTCGCAATCGGCCAATTTGCGGGCGAGTCGATCGACTTCCGCGAGCTTCTCTTCAAGGTACGGCTCCCACTCATCGGCCGTGCGCGGATTCTTGAACGGGCTGGCCGGCAATTTGAAACTCGTTTTCAGGGCGGCCCCTAGCTCGTTCGTCGAGGTTTCCCACCATGCTTGCGCCTTGTTGTTCAGCGTGCCGAGCGGTCGGCCGCTCGCATTCATGCCGAACGTCTGGCGCAGCCGATGCCGCACCTTGGATTGAAGCTCATAGCGCGCGGCGCCAAGGCGGCAACACTCTTCGGCCAGCGCGGCAATCGCCCCGCGGTCGCCGGCCGATGGGTCGGGGATCGGAACGCATTCCATGAACTGCGCTATCAGGCGATACTGCCAGCGCCCTGCACGAAGCCGCAGCGGTTGGGCCGTCTTGCTAATGAAAAACCAAGTTGCCCACGACGAAAGAACGCCGAGCAAGTAGTAATCGCCGCCCGGTACAACGTAAGCGGTGTTGCCGAGATAACGCCGGCCGCAGTCCATGCTGAAACGCGGAAGCTTGCTTATGTCGGGCCATACGATTTTCGTTTCTTCAAACGCCGGCCAGTAATCCACCGAATCCTGAATCTCATACCATTTGTACGCGCCGGGCTTTCGACCGCGCCACGTTCGGCCTGCCGGCCAATCGTCGGGCTTCGGTTCAAGCTCTTCTCGCCGCGTTTCAAGGTAATCCAAAACGGCGGGGTAATCCTCGATACGGATGCCCCGCCGCGCGAAGATCAGGTATTCGCCCGATTCCTCGATATACCAAGGGCGCAGATGCGTTCCCTGAACGAATGGCTTGATGATTTCCGCGCTTTTCGGGTCTTCAGCGATCAAGCGGTTTCGACGGTCGCCGTCAATCACAAACACTTCGTTTCGTCCGCTTGTGACCCCGCGAAAGACGCGGCCGTTGGCGTAATCCTTCAGTGGCTTTCCACGGGCGGATAGCTTTTGCCGTAATGCGAGAACATCGTCCGCCTCAAGCTCCCACGCATCAGCGCCAAGGTGGCCCGTATTCATGGTGGGCGACGCGTCGATCACCTCGGAAAGATTTTCGGGCGGGCTTCCGGCGGTCAGCCACTTGAAGATGCGCATGCTGCCAGTCGAACCGCCCTTGTTCAGGATCGTAATCGAAGGGCGGATCATCTCGGCGTCTTCAAATGGCTGGTACTCGCCGAAGTCAACCATCGATTCGACGGCCGCCGTCTCGGCGATGTACTTGCGCAGAGGCGCGCCGTAGTTGCCCCGCACCCAGCTACCCGAAGTGATGAACGCCAGCCGGCCGCCGGTGCGGAGCAACTGCAAGCCGCGCTCGAAAAAGTACGTGAAAATGTCGGCCACGCCGTCGAACGACTTGAAGACGCTTTGCCAGTGCGGCTTGAACGGGGCCAGCCATTCTTGCCGGATGTAGGGCGGGTTGCCCACGACGACATCGAACCCGCCGGCCTCGAATACTTCGGGAAACGCGGCCCGCCAATCGAATGCCTTGGGGTGTACGGCCGGATCGCTCACGACGCTGTTGCCGACGCGAATCGTATGGTCGAGACTCGTGAGCGCCTTGCCGCGTTCGGCCGTCTTGATCCACAAGCTGAGCCGGCAAATCTCGATGGCCTCTTCGTTCAAATCCACGCCGTACAGGTTGTTTTCCAGAATCCGCTTGTCGAGGTCGAACAGCGTGCGATGCCCGCGCAGTTCTTGCAAGCGGTCGTTCGAGGTTTCGTAGGCCGCGTGCAACTGGTCGAAGGCTTCGATCAGAAACGCGCCGCTCCCGCACGCCGGATCCAACAGCCGCACGGCCCCCAATTCGTCTTGCCAGGCTTCCCAAAACCGGACCAGCGCGGCCAAGGCCGGCTTTTTCAGCTTCTCCGTTTCATAGACGGCCGGCTCAGCCAGGGCCGCACGGGCGGCGCCCTTGGCCTCTCGTTCGTGCGCCTGCCGCAGTCGCTCGAAACGGTCTTGCAGCACTCCGCCCAACGCCTGTTCGATGATGTAGCGGGTAATGAACGACGGCGTATAAAACGCGCCCTCTTTCTTGCGGCGGGTCTTGTGCTTTTCGGCGCCCGCCGGTTCGGCCAGCCCGTCGAGCTCGTTCCGCAGCCGTTCGAGGTCGGTAATCGATTGCTCGAAAATGTGACCCAGAATGTCCACGTCGATCAGGTTCTCGGCCGTCTCCGACTGCGCGGCCTGATAAGCCGGCCGATAGTCGTAGCCGCCTAGATCGTGCAAATAGCCGCAAACCGCGTCCGAAACCCGCAAACCGTCGAGAATCGGATCGGGGGCGAACAAGCCGCCGTTGTAAGCGTGAATGCCGAGCGCCGCGTTGCCGCGGTTGATCGCATCGAACAGCCCGCGAAAGGTTTCCCAAATCGGCCGCGGGTGGTACGGGTCGCGATGTTCGTAAGCCTTGCGGATCGTCTCGACGGGCAGCAAGCCGCGGTCTTCGCTGAAGGCGCAGAACAGCACGCGGTCGAGCAGCTTTTGCGTGCTGCTCAAAACGTCGTGCTTGGGGACCGCGGGATTGTCTTCGCACAGCCGGTTGAAGGCGTCTTGCCGCATGTCGGCATAGTTGACGTAAAACCGCTTGGTCAGTTGTTTGCCGACTTTTTCCGACTCGCTCAACAGGGCGTAGAGGTGGCAACGGCCGTCGGCCGGTACGACGCGCTCGGCGGCCAGCAAGAACACGAACCGCTTCAGCAAGTTTTCGCTGTCGGCCAACTCTTCGGTATCGAAGCGTTCGTAGGTGTGCTGGTCGGACCCCTTGTGATACAGCCGGGTTTGCCGAACCGAAGTGACGACGATCCAATCGCAGGGCAGGTTGATCGCATAGCGGTAGGCTTGATCGACGGCCGACATCCGGCGGCCGGCAAACGGGCGGTCGAGCGGGTCTTTCGGCCCTTTGCCTTCGACGGCCACGACGGGCCGGTTTTGGCCGTTGAAGTCGCCCAGCACGGCGTCGGCGAATTTGCCATCGACTTCGACGTGCCGCTCGCGGGAAATCGTGTACCGCTGGCCGCCGTCAGCCGGCCGCGTGTAGCCCAGCAATTCGCAGAAAAAATCGGTCAGGAAGTCGGGCAGGATTTCCTGTTCTTTGAAGGCGTCGGACCGCCCGGAAGCCATCAATTCGGCCCAATGCCGCAGTTTCGGCCGCACGGTCTCGACGTGCGCCGGCGGCTCGAATGCCGACAGATACGGCCGCAGAACATCCGGCCGGAAAAGCGGTTTGGCTTCGACAGGCAAGGCAGGCGCCCCTCTCGGTTGCAGGTCATCGCAAAGCCGAGAGTATAGGCGACGGGCGGGGCTATTGAAACCGGCAGCGAGCGGGGGCTCGCCGACCTAACCGACGATGAAATCTTAGCCCGGCTCTTGGAGCTAAATCTTGCACGGCAGCCGGCAGGGTGACCGCGCGCCGCACGAAAACACCGCTCGAACATCACTCGCCGGCAACCCGTCGGTCAAACCGCCAACTCGTAGCCTTCCATGCGACGTGGTTTTATTGCAATTGTGGGCGGTAGAGCGGTTTGTTGGCTTAGAATCACGTGCTTGTAGAACAGGATCATCGCTGCTTGGCGTATGTCGTCGGTATCCAGGTTGCACGAGGCAACCGGAGTGAAGTGGAAATTCCAGGGACTCCCGGCGCGCAAAGCCTCCAGGAAGTCCTCGGTTCCACCCATTCGAGCACGAGTGCTCTCCACTTCGTTTCTTAAGACAGCGTCGGCGCCTTGAAGCATCGCTGTAGCGATTTCGCTGCATCCTTCGACTTCGGCCTGGCTCAGACACATGACGCCTATTTCCGCGCCGCCGTTGTCGCAAGAACGTTCGACGACTACCCCCAGAGGCGCCCAATCGTCGCGCAGTAGGTCTGGCTGATAGCGAAAAATCACGTAGCTCCACATTTGGTCCATCCTCAATTGGAAAGGGTAGCAACGGCCTTCGGCACATCTAAACGCCGGGCGATAAGGGCCTCTACGATTACGTCCGCTTGCCCTGGCAGCAGGTGAGATTCGGGGATTCTGCTTACGATCTCCCGAATCTTTTCCTCGGGATAGTCTGCGATTTTCGCCGCAGTTTCATTCGCCGCTTTTGGGTCAACCAATTAACGTATCTCCGGGAGCGTCGCCGCAAGGCTCACCTCTTGCCATTTGCCGGCCGCCCATCCGGAATGAAGCATCGAATAGGAAAAGTCACAGAACATGGCTTCCGCTAACGGGGAAAGATCATCAGGTTGGATTCCGATCAATACGTTGCCGCCGTTGTTGCGGTCGGCGTTCGCTAACCACGTGTCGAAGGCAAGCATTCCGCTCCACGCCCCCCTATTTGTGCGAAGAACGTGCATTGCCATAGCTTTGGATGCTTGGGTCTGAACCGCATTCGCCCACTTGTGAACTTCCTTGTAGAGCACAAGGGAGACTACGGCCGCCTCCACTTTCCCCCCAGACACTCTGCCGTCTACAAGCATCGCTGGCGCTACTGGCAAACCCAGGTCGAAACCTAGGTCTGCGGCAATCTTTTCGTGGGCTGCACGAGGCAATGAACGAACGTCGGCGCCGTCTTTCGACGGCTTCAGATACCCTCTCAGGTTTTCGTGTGAAACCCAAAACCCCTCCGCTTCGCCTCCGGGCCTCTCATCTTGCGTTGGCGCCCAGCGCAAATCGTGAAATGGCGATTCTCGCCATTCGGATCCGATTTCCTGAACAAGTGGCGATGGCATGACGAGGGTTGCCGCCGGCTGACGCCAAGTGTCGGGGGCGAAAAAGCTTAGCTTAGCTGGCGCGAAAGAGAAATGCCAGCTTCTAGCCCGTTTGGTGGCCGTCGCCGAGAGCTAGCAGCCGCGCGACCGAGCATTTCTGCGAGCCGGCACGCTCAATTTCCCGCAGCCGGCCGATCTGCCGGGGATTTCAACGAAACTTTTGGTTGAATCGACTTTTCAGCCCCTCTGCGCGGGCAGGGGCGCACAGTGCGATGTTCGCCATTGGCAGGCTTGGGGTGGTAGCTCAGTTGGCCGACATGGCGCCGGCCAGCCGCGGAGACAAGCCGAGTTGGTCTTTCGCTGGCGTCGTTTCGACCTTGCCGGCCACGCTCACGTCAACCTTGATGGGCAGGGCCAGCCGGCGGACGGTGGCCAGCGTCTTGACGGCCGCCAGATAGCGGCGTTGGGCTCGGCCCTGCCGCCGTTTCAGCTACTCGCCTTTCCCTTTCCAAACGATGCGCGTCGTTCCCGTACCAATTCGGGTCTTCAATGACCACGATTCTCGTGATGCCATCGCCGGCATCGTCGGGCGCCGCTCGGGCCGCGTCGATCCCGAGCACGCGGGAAAGCCAGTCGCGGGCCTTGCCATCGCCCGCCTTGGCGTCAACCGCGGCTCGCTTGACGATTTCCGTCCAGTCTTCGACGGAAACGGCCGCCAGCGTGGCGTCGAGATACTGCCGCTCGACTTCCCGCCGCGGCCTGCCAGGTCCGCCCGCGTTGTCGGCGGCAAACCGCCCGGCCGCGTCTCGCCCGTTGCCGTTCGCTTCGCTCATCGCCTCTCCCCGACCGATTAAACGGCCAACAAACGGCGGCCAACTTCCGAGACTGTCAGCGGATTCATGCCATTGCGACGACGCTCAGCAATGCAACCAAGTCAGCGAAGAGCGCGAACTTTCTGAGGCGTCTGCGGTTTGTCCAGGTTGCGAAAGCCGTGATGCACCAAGTCGTTGCATTGACCAGCCCCCATAATACCGTAACGGCGTTGCGCCAATCCGAGCGGTGCGCAAAAGCAACGACACTGGCAACGGCGGTCAGTAGGAACAGCGCCACCATGCCAGCACAAAACAAGACGAAAACCAGGGAAAACCAACGGCTAGGCATTGTCGCGGCGTCGGGGCTGTTATCGCCATGTTCGGCCGGCGCCTTGTATGGGTTTTCGTCCATCCCCCGATTCTACACACTGATGGCCGCAATCGGGCGCCGTTCATCCCTGTCGTTAATCGGCGAAAAAACGGCGGCCTACGCCTTGCCGTGGGTTTTCCGTGGTTTGCATCGCATCCAGGCGCATCGCCTCTTCCCGCAAGCGATTGACGTATTCCGGGTCTTCGCGCCGTATCCGCTTGGCCTCGGCTCGCAACCACTCGAAATACCGCTCTCGCTCCGCCGAGATCATTTGTTGCCCGACTTTTTTTTCAAGCTTTGCCAGCCGGCTTTTGATGGTTCCGCTCATCGGGCCAGACTCCCTTGGCTTTGAGCGATTCGACGATGCCTTGAAGCCGGCCTTCGGCTTCCAATTCCCGCACGCGGTCGTTGGCGGCAAGTGCAAGATTTAGGATGCGCTGCGGTCGCTCCGCCTCCTCCGGCGATAGTTCTCGTACTAGCTCTAATTCTTCGCGGGCGGCCCGCTCAGCCCATTCGGGAATGTGCCTGTATTTCAATTCGGCGATGGCCAACGCGGCCCGCTCGTCGGGAGTGAGCCACAGAAACAGCGAAAGCGGCTTAATAGCCGTTTCCAGCGAATTGAGGCGACGTTTGAGAGAGGCGGTCATTCTGTTGCGTCACGGTTTCGAGTTGGGCGATTCGTTGTTCGATCTCCGCCGCGTCCCGGAGCTTCGCGCCAAGCTCCAAGATGCTCTTGGCGGCGGCATAGGCCACGTGGTCTTGCGGCGATTCGAGCAGCTTTTCCAGCTTGTCGGCGGCCTTGGCCGCGGCGTTGGCCAGCCGGCCCGTAGCCGCGGCGAAAAGATGCCCCCGGACGGTCGAGATTTGCCGGGCGAAAGCGGCATCGGCCAGCCGGCGGCTTACCGTTCGCGGGCTACAGCCGGCCCGTTCGGCGGCAGCGTCGATCGTCGCCCCGCTTGCCAGGGCCAGCACAAGGGCATCATCGCCCCCCGGTTCCGGCTCGCCATTCTCTGCCATTTCCTGCCACTCCGTTTCTGGAAACGCCTCACGCTCCGTTAGACCGCGGCATCAGCCCGTCGCGTTTCGGGGCCAGCCGGCTTGCGATCGCTGGCTTACACGCATCATACCGGCCTTCCATTATTCCGGCGCGGTTCATGCCGTGGCCCGCCCGCGAAATTCGATTGCTGTCATGGGGGCCTGTGTTGCCGCCCGCCCCGCCGCTGGCCGATCGATCCCGTCCACCCGGAAGGCCAGCGGCGGCTTTTCCTCTCGATTGCAATCCGCCCGGCTTCGACGGCGGCCTGCCAGAATCTTCGTCGGCCGATAAGATGCCAGGGGGAAGGGACCGAGCGCAAGCGGCGCCGGCCGTTCTCGCTTCAACATCGCAGGGGGGCAAGGGGGGCAAGGGGGGCCGGCGCGCCGTCGGAATCATTTGCTCGCTTCGACCATCGCGACGATAGCCCGGCGGATGGCGTCGGGCAGCGTCGGCCAAGCTTCGATCAACCGGGCCAAGTCCGGGTCGGCCAGAGCATCAAAAGCCGGCTTTCGTGCGCCGAGTGCGCCGGATTCTGCGCCGCTTTGCGATGAACCGCTTGAATTCCCCGTGGTTTCTTGGGGTAGTTCGAATCCTGTCCCCGCCACTCATCCTAACCCCCGGGTCGCAAGTTTGCGGCTGCGGGGGTTTGGTTTTGTTGGGAGATCCCCCGACATGGACCTCAATTCTGTTCGCGCCGCGCTGCGGAGCGAACCGTTTCGGCCATTCGACCTTTGTCTGGCGGATGGGCGACGTGTGGCCGTCAAGCGCCCGGAGTTCGTCGCCATGAACAATCGGGCCGTCTTCGTTATAGACGAGGAAAGCTTTTCGACGACGATCGAGCCGCTATTGATCGTTTCGCTTGAGCCGCATCGCGGATCGAGCAAAAGCCGCAACGGCTCGCAGGGGAAGAAACGCAAGTCGTGAGTTTCAGCTCGCGAAGATCTTGTCCATCAACCCAGCGATCTGCTTGAGCCGCTCTGGGCCGCCGCCTGGAATTTCGGCCGTGCCCCAACCCTGGTAGCCGACCTCGCGCAAGGCCGCCATCACCGCCGGCCAATCGCAGTCGCCTTCGAGCAACTCGACCTGAAAACCTTTCCAGAGCCCCTCGTCGCCCATCTTCTTGAGGCTGAATTCCTTGATGTCGACTTTCAGAATCCGCTTGCCCAGCACGCGAATCCACTGTTCGGGCCAGCCGTAGCGCAGCACGTTGCCGACGTCGAAATAGGCGCCGATGTGCGGCGACTCGAACTCGTCGATGTACCGGGCTTCTTCCAACGGGCTGAGCAAGAAGTTGTTCCAGACGTTCTCCAACGCAATCTTGACGCCCAACTCGCCGGCCAGCGGCAGCACCTTTTTGATCTCGGCCTGCGAGCGCGTGTACGCGTCGGCATAAGAGACTTCTTTACTGACCACCGCCGGCACCAACAGCACCGTCGAAGCCCCGTAGAGCTTCGCGTCGCGCAGGGCCTGCTCTAGCGCCGCCACCCCCTTGGCCCGCACCGCCGGGTCGGGATGCGAGAGCGTGTCTTTCCAATGCGCCGAGTCGACCACGCCATGAATCGGTAGCCCGGTCTCGTCACGCGCCTTGAACACCTCGTCCTTGTTCAGCGTGCTGGGTGCGTCGAGTTCGACGCCGTCGAAGCCGAGCTGTTTGAGCAGCTTGAATTTTTCCAGAATCGAGCCGTCGGTCTGGATCATGCCCCACTTGACGGCCTTTCTCATCGACATTTCGGAGGGACGGGCGCCCTCGCCCGTCGCGCTGGGTCGGGCGGGCGCTTCCGCGCGCGCCATGGAATTTAGACCCGTTGCCGCAGCCGCCAGGCCCGCGACTTTCAGAAACCCTCGACGATTGAACGACTCGGCGGCGTGCATCACGGTTCCTCCCAGGCTAGAAGCATTGCTATCGGTGTGACTTGAAATCATAATTTGGCGGTTCCGCCGCGGCAACCGTAGCGAAAAACGCAAGTTGCAACCGCCCGCCGATAGCCCCCCCAACCACCGGAGTACCTCGCCATGCTTCACGCCTTCCGCCGACGCAGTACGAATGCCTGTGCCCTCCGGCCGTCGAGCGGCGCGGCAATGTCGTTTTTGTCGTCCTTCGCTCCGCGAAAGAACGCCCTTTCGCAGAGCGAACGGCGACTAGCGACGGCGGCGATCGCGCTGGCGGCCTGCCTGGTCGCCCCGCTGGCGCTGAAGGCAGAGCCTCTGCCAGGAACCAAGCCGCTGGAAATCGAAGGCGACCTGGCCGACAAGATGGTCGCCGGCATCGACAAGTTCCTGCTGAACGAAATCGCCGAATCGGTCGGCAAGCGAGCCAAGCACTGGCAGCGCGATTTAACTTCGCCGGCCAAGTATCAGGAATCGGTGGCGCCGAATCGAGCGCGGCTGGCCAAGATCTTGGGCGCGGCCGATCCGCGAGTGAAATTCGACGGCCTGGAATTCATCGCCACCACCAGCCAGCCGGCGCTGGTCGGCCGCGGCGAAGGCTATGAAATCTACGCGGTCCGTTGGCCCGTGTTGCCGGGCGTTCATGGCGAAGGGCTATTGCTCAAACCGAATCGCGAGCAGCCCATTGCGAACATCGTGGCGATTCCCGACGCCGATCAAACACCCGAAATGCTCGCGGGCCTGGCGCCCGGCGTCGAGCCCGAGGCGCAGTTCGCCCGGCGGCTGGCCGAGAGCGGCTGCCGCGTCGTGATTCCCATGTTGCTCGACCGGGCCGATACCTATTCGATTTCCGCGGCCGGCGCGCGGCCGACGAACCAACCGCACCGCGAGTTCATTTATCGGCAGGCCTTCGAAATGGGCCGGCACGTGATCGGCTACGAAGTGCAAAAGGCGCTGGCGGTGGTCGATTGGTTCGCCGCCGATGCGGCCGGCCGCGATCCGGCGATCGGCGTGATCGGTTATGCCGAAGGCGGCTTGTTGGCGCTCAACGCCGCCGCGCTCGATCCGCGGATCGACGTCGCTTGCGTGAGCGGCTACTTCGAGCCGCGCGAGAACGTCTGGCAAGAGCCGATCTATCGCAACGTGTTCGCGCTGCTCGATGAATTCGGCGACGCCGAACTGGCGAGCCTGATCGCGCCGCGGACATTGATCGTCGAAGCCTGCCGCGTACCCGAAGTCAACGGCCCGCCAGCGCCCGGCAATGGCCGCTCGGGCGCGGCGCCCGGCCGGCTGCGAACGCCTGAACTGGCGGCGGTCAAGCAGGAGTTGGAACGAGCGAGTCGATTAACCAAGGGCTTGAAGCCGACCGCAAAGTTCACGCTCGTTGCCAACGGCGGCGGCCAGGGCTTGCCCGGCAGCGCGGCGGCATTGGAAGCGTTGCTAGGCGAATTCCCCTACGCACCGGCCGCGGTTGCTCCGCCGGCGGATAGCGCGGCGGCATTGGAAGCGTTGCTAGGCGAATTCAGCGGCAAGCTGGGCGCCGCCGGCGGTTCGCCGACGAACCTGCGGGCCGCGTTTGACCCGCATGTGCGGCTCAAGCGGCAATTGGATGAACTGACCGAATACACGCAGGCGCTGATGCGCGAGGGCGAATACACGCGCCGCAACTACTGGGCAAAGGCCAATCCCGCGCGAGCCAGCCGCTCCGTCGAGAATTGGCAGCAAGCCTCGGAAGAGTATCGCGAGCTGTTTTACAACGACGTCGTTGGCCGCTTCGACCGGCCGCTTTCGAAGCCCAATGTGCGCAGCCGCAAGGTGTACGACGAAGCGAAGTTCACCGGCTACGAAGTCGTGATGGACGTGTTTCCCGACGTCTTCGCCTACGGCATTCTGCTGTTGCCCAAAGACCTGAAGCCGGGCGAGCGGCGGCCGGTGGTGGTTTGCCAGCACGGGCTGGAAGGCCGCCCGCAAGACGTCGCCGATCCGAAGATCAACAGCCCGTACTACAATCAATACGCCCAGCGGCTGGCCGAGCGAGGCTTCATCACCTACGCGCCGCAGAACCCTTACATCTTCACCGATCGCTTTCGCAGCCTGCAGCGCAAGAGCAACCCGCTCAAGAAGACGCTCTTCTCCACGATCGTGCCGCAGCATCAGCAGACGGTGAACTGGCTCGCCTCGCTGCCGATGGTCGATCCGGCGCGAATCGGCTTCTACGGGTTGTCGTACGGCGGCAAGTCGGCGATGCGCATTCCGGCGCTGGTCAAGGAGTATTGCCTGTCGATCTGTTCGGCCGACTTCAACGAGTGGATTTGGAAGAACACGTCGACTCGCTGGCCGGGCAGCTATATTGGCACCGGCGAATACGAGATCTTCGAGTTCGACCTGGGCAACACGTTCAACTACTCCGAGATGGCCGGGCTGATCGCGCCGCGGCCGTTCATGGTCGAGCGCGGCCACCGCGACGGCGTCGGCCCGGACGAGTGGGTGGCCTACGAGTACGCCAAGGTCCGCTTGCTCTACGCCGACCTGAAGATTCCCGAGCGGACCGCGATCGAATTCTTCGACGGCCCGCACACGATCCACGGCGTCGGCACGTTCGCGTTTCTGCACGAGCATTTGAAGTGGCCGGCGCCGGGGGAGTGATGGCGGCAAGTCGCAAATCCAGCTCGCCTCGCGCGGTTAAGGCGGCGCAAATTCTTGCCCGCTTTTGCGGTTCGTGCTAGCCTCAACATATGGTCAGAGAACTTTCTCCCGAAACAGAACAGTACCTTGCCAGCGTCGTGGCCGGCGGGCTGTTTCCGTCGAAAGAGGCGGCCCTCGAAGCGGCAGTCGGCGCGTTAAAAGCCCAATTCGAGCAGATTCCCTCGGTTCCGGCGGAGCACATGGAGCTTGTCGAGCAGGGAATTGCCTCGGCCGAAGCCGGTCGCTGTCGTGAATTGACCGAGGCCGATTGGGAAGCGCTTCGCCAGCGCGCGCGTGAGATCGCTTCGCGCCATCGGTCGGGCGGCAACTGATGCCAAGAGCGATTTTCACGGAGCAGGCGCAACGCGACCTCTGGGAAATCGTCGACTTCATCGCTCAAGACAGCCTGGATGCGGCGTCAAGCGAACCGGCGGACTACTCCTTGAGGTCGAGGTCTCGCGCCGGTTCTCACTTGATGCGCCGCAGAGAATAGCCGTGACGTCGCAGCAGAAGGAAACTGCCAAACAGCATGAATGCGACCGATGCGCAGAATGCTGCATACATAAGCAGAAAGCCAAATCGATCAGGCTCGTTTGAAACCAGGACCGCCAACACCGGGGCAATGGATATCGCCGAGACGTAAGCCGCAAGGAACTTAACGCCTCGTTTCGGCGCTGCCGGCAGGAACGCTGTCAAGAGACAAGGCAGAACCGCCAACAGGCCCCAGGCCGAACCAGTCCACCCGATAATGCCGATGGAAATCGCCACTCCCAATGACGATGGTTCGCCCGCCGCGCCGACTCGCTGCACGGCCAGCGTCGCCGCGACGACGCCGATGGCGAAAAACAAGCCGCGCAGCGTAAATCGTTGCGGCGTAGTCGTTGTAGACCCTGGTGCACATAGGCGGTAGCCCCAACCTAGACTTAACGTCCAGACGGGAGTCTGCAGGCCGAGGAACGCGACTGAAAGACACTGCTGAAAATTCAAAAAGTTTTGCCAATCGGGCTCGCTTTGGGAAAAGAGGGTGCAAGCCGCGAAAAGCGCGCTCGATAATAGCGCCGTTGCGAGCAAGCTTTTTGTCCAACGCACGATCGCTCGGCCCGGGCCTAGCACTCCCCATGTCGCTATGGCCCCGAATTGAGAAAGGAGACACCCGCCGAAAAAAGCGACCGAAGGCGGCAGATAATCACTCGGGTGGAGCGCCGCCACGATCGGCGATACTGCCGCCGGCGCCAAACAATCGACGAGCGCGTAGCAGATCAATAACGCCGTTAGCGGGAGGCAAGGCTTCCGCGAGCCGACCATCGATTCAGCGGATTCCATGGCGGGCCTCATAGCATATTGGCTCGAAGCATAGATAGCTATTGTACCAATCGGATTGGACCCATTAGCCGTCCGAGTCGAGGGTCGTGTCAATCAGCGTCGCTTGACGCAGCAGACGAGAATTAAGCCGATCGGTCAGGACTTGATTTCGTGTCTCAATTCGCTTAACGCGTTGCCCGCTCCTTCCCGCCTTGAGCCTTTTCGACCGATCGCCTAGAATCGCACGTTTCCGAAAAAGCAGATGCCAAGCGATACTGAGCAAGAGGAGGTTCCTCGATGGAACGCACGCTGATCCTATTAAAACCCGACTGCGTCCAGCGGCGGCTGATGGGGCGGATTCTGAGCCGCTTCGAAGACAAGGGGCTGAACGTGATCGCGATGAAGATGATGCGGATCACGCCCGAACTGTCGAAAACGCACTATGCCGAACACGTCGCCAAGCCGTTCTACCCGGCCTTGGAGAGCTTTATCACCGGCGGGCCGGTGGTGGCGGCGATCATCGAAGGGCTGGAAGCGATTCGCGTGGTCCGCGAGATGCTCGGCGCGACCAGCGGACTGAAGGCGGCGGCCGGCACGATCCGCGGCGATTACAGCGCCAGCCGGCAAATGAATCTGGTCCACGCCTCCGACGGTCCGGAAGCCGCCAAGCGCGAAATCGAGCTGTATTTCAAGCCCGCGGAAATCTGCGCCTACGAGCCGACGCTGACGCCCTGGATCAAGGCGTCGGACGAGAGCTGAGCCTGTCGAGGGCCTCGGTCAGCAGTCGCCGGACTTCGGCATGCCCGCGGCCGCAGAAGAACTCAAGCCGTGCGCACAACGCGCGAACCGCCTGCTCGTCCCCGGCCGCCGATAATTCGGCCAACTCGGGGCCGACAAGCGCCGCGGGCAGTGCGTCGAAGGCTACGGGCATGCACAACGGCGAAGTCAAAAGCGCCCTTCGCACGCGCGAAAACGGTTTGGTTTTCCCTTCCCGGGCGAACGCGTGCGCAAGACGCTCGTAAGCGGCGAGAAATGCCTGCTGTCGGGCGGCGTCGCTCGCGTCGAACAGCAGCGCCGCCTCATCCAACAGGGCCAGCCGCTCGGCCGCGGCGAGGCGCTCGTCTTCCAGCGTCTGTTTCAAGAGGTCCAGCAACACCGGCGAAGTCAGCTCTGGGCGAGAGCCCGCGGCCAACAACTCCACCGCACAGGCCAGGCGCCAGTGGTCCGCTGCGATGCCGGCCGGACGGCTGCGGCGAATGGATTCTGGCCAGGTTGCGGCGGTCAGCGCATCGCTCATTCCCGAAACCTGCGCTCTCAGAGCAGGCGCCGCCAGGCTGGCCAAAGTCGTCAACTCGCGGGCTTCGAAGCGGCGAATTCGCAAGCAGCGCGTGCCGCCGCCGGGCAGGGCGTACAATCCAACGGTGGAGTAACCGGCGCCGAGCCCGCCGAGCGGCTCGAGGGCCGGCGACCAATGCCGGCCGTCGCCGCTGGTCCAACATCGCAAACGTCCGCTGCCAAGCGACAGGCGCAGCCACGGTCGCACATCCGCAAAAGGGGCGGGCCCCCGGCTGTGATCGATGCTGCTACGATCGACGTCGGTTTGCGTGCGCGGATCGCCCGGCGCCGCAAAACCGAAACAAGTTTGCCCGCTGGCGTCGTCGCGGAAGAAGCCGAGCTGATACAACGGCCGTCCGGCGTCGTCGCCCAGATAGACGCCCGTTCCAGGCAGCGGGTCTTCCAACTGGAAGATCAACTCGTGCAAGCCTGGATCGGCGATGCGCGTGGCGACCCAGGACAACTCCGCCGTGTCTTCGGCCAGCAACTCGCAGCGGCCTTCGGCGAGCGTGTTCCACTCGGCGCCGGGCGGCAAATGGCTCGTCCACGTCAACTTCGCCGGCGCGGCCGCTTCTGCTGCTTCCGCAGGCGCCGTGTAAAGCGGCAGCGTTTCGCAGGGGACGAACGCCAGACCATGCAACTCGGCCGGCCCTTCGAGGAAGATCGTTTCCGGCCGCGTCGGGCAGGGCACGACGGCCAGCGGCACGTCGCCGCGACTGAGCACGAATTCGCCCGCCTGCCAGCGCAAATCAACCGTTCCCGCTCCGGCGCGGCGATACCGATCACTGTCGGTCGCCCACAAGGCTAGGCTCTGCGGGCGGGCGTCGTCGGCCCGGCGCGTCGCCCGATAAATGGCCCAGGCCGGTTGCGGCAGTTCGTGGCGCTCGAGCGTAAGCCCTTGGGCGCCGTTCCAGAGGTGCAGGCGGAATCGCGGGGCCTTGCCGAGCCGCAATCGCAACGCGGCGGCTTCGGGCCACGCCTCGCGCAATTGCGAAAGTGCGGCGAGTTTAAGCAAAGGGCCTTGAGAATCGCTCTCTACCAGTCGCTCGTGAGCGCCTTCGATTGCTTCAAGCCGCCGCTCGAGCGGCTCGAAACCGGGCCACTCGAGTTCTTGGAAAAACGCCGTTTCGACTTGGTCTGAGTCAGGGGGTGATTGGACGTCGGGAAACTGCTGCGGAGGCATCTCCGGCTCTTGCATCACCGCGCGGTCGGCGACACGGTCGGCCGCCAGCAAGGCGAAAGAGTCCGAGGGGCTGGTGATCTCTGGCAGTTCAGTCGGTTTCAATGTCGGTGTCGCATCGGCGACAACGGCTCTGGCAACAGGGTCTTGTTGGTCCTGCGGAGCTGCCAACTCGGGTTCGGCCGCCGGACGAACCACGGCATCGTCTTCGTTGGCCGCCGCGACTCGCCGGGCGGGCGGCGCATTCGGCGCTGCGGCCCACGGCCTTTGCAAGAGTACGCCGACCGTCGTCACGGCGATCACCAGCGCCGTGACCGATCCCCAACCGAACAACCGGCCGACGCCGGCCGTCCCCGCCGGACTTGCGGCGGCGTGAGCGAAGATCGCGTCAATCGACACCCGCGGAGTTCCCAACGCCGCATTGAGCGCTTGCTCCAACCGCAATTGCCCGGCCAGGGCCTCGCGCAGCTCGGGCGAATGGGGCAGCCTGCGGCGCAGCAGGGCGATTTGCTCGAACGAAAATTCGTCCGCCGGCGTTTCTTCGAGCAGGACGATCAATTGGCCGTCAGTCATGGCCGGCCCTCCCGCCGCGGCGTTCCAGGCAGAATTTCAGGGCCTGCCGGGCGCGAAACATCAGCAACTTCGCGGCGCCTTCGCTGCGCGCCAGGCGGACTCCGATTTCCGCCAGCCGCAGCTTGGCCACGTAACGCAGCTTGATCGCTTCGCGGGCGCTGGCGCCGAGCGAATCGAGGCACCCAGAGAGGCGCGAGATCATGTCATCCTGCACCTCGCAAGCGGTGCGGCTCTGCTCTTCGACCTCCAGGCACAATTCGGTCCAGGCGACTTCCTTGCGGCGTTTCGATTTGCGAGCGTGCTCGCGGAGCAAATTGCGAGCGATGCCAATCAGCCAGGGGCCGATCAGGCTCGACGAGTCGAACCGGGCCCGCGCTGCATAGCAGCGCAAGAAGACCTCTTGCGTCAGGTCTTCGGCGTCCGAAGGCTGCCCAAGCCTGGCTCGCAAATATCCATAGACGGCGCCTTGATGGCGTTCGACGATCGAAGCGAAGGCGGCGCGGTCGCCTTGTTTCGCCGCCTCAATCAGCGCGGTCTCGTCGTGCATGGCAGATGACTCTGTTCCTGGACATCTCGCCTCAACTTCCAGCGCCCCTATCGTAACCGGGCCGCGCGGCCGCTGCCATCCTGCTCCTCTTGTCGCGAAGCCGCTTGCCGACGCTCCCACTCGGGAAGTCTCGCGGCGTAATCGCGGGCTTGAGCCACGAAGTCGACGCCCGTCAGGCTCTTCCAGGCTTCGGTCAGCCGGCGGAAGACCGGCCCCGGGCCGCCGTCTCCGATGGTTTGCCCTTCGAACGTGGTCGCATGGACCAGGGCATAAGTCGTGGCGGTGCAGAAAATCTCGTCGGCCATCAGTGCGTCATAACGCCCCAGGTTCGTCTCGCGAACCGGGATGCCCAGCTCTCTCGCCAGTTCGATGGTTGTCGCCCGACTGGCGCCGAGCAAGATATTGCGAGCCTCGGGCGTGAGCAACTCTCCAGCTTTCACGAGAAAGATGTTCCAACCGGGCCCTTCGGCCAAAAAACCTTCTGGATCGAGCAACACGGGCCAGCGCCCGGCGCCCATCCGCCCGGCTTGCAGCAGCGCCATCTGGTAGTGCAGCCGGCTGCGCGTCTTGGCCTTCGGATCGATAAGGTGCGCCGGCAAGGTCTGCTGCGCGGGGATGACCAGGTGAACGCCCGACTCGTAGTTCGCCGCGAAGGCCCCCATGTGCGCGACGAGCGGCCAGCAGTTGATCGAAACGGTCGGCCGCAACGGCTCGGCAAACGCCGTGCGATACAGAGCCAGCGGCCCGCGCGAAACATCGTGCATGATCTGCCAGTCCATGTCGGGCGATTCGGTCGGCAGGTTTTTCTCGAGCGTCTCCAGCGTGATGCGTTCCATTTCGGCCCGCGACAGGCCGCAGTCGATCTCCAACAATCGCAGCGAGCGGTACAGCCGCTCGAGATGTTCGCCGAGCTTGAACGGCCGCTGGTTGTAGGTCCGCGTCATTTCAAAGGCCATATCCCCGTACATCAGCGCGGAATCGAAGATCGAAACTCGCGCCTCGGCCTCGGGCACGAACCGGCCGTTGAAGTAGACGATGCGGTTGGACATGGTTGGTTCGCTCCTGTCGAATCGCCTTGCGACGCCGCGCACGCAATGGCTCGTTGCATCTCATTCGTTGGTTAAAGAAACCATCCGTACCTTGCCGGCGAAACGCTGCCCTTGGGCGCTTTCGCCGCAAATCCAGATGGGCATGGCGCGGTCGATGAACGGGGCGAACGGCACGCTTCCGGCGGCCGTTTGCACGCCGCCAAGGTCCAGAGTCAGCGAGCGATCGCTCCCGCGGAACGACAGCCGCAGTCGCTGCCATTGGGCGAGCCGTGAAGCGTCGAGCCGGCAGTCGATGGAAAAGGTTTTCAACGAATCGCGGCTGTCGTCGACTCGCGCGACAAGCTTGTCGCCGTCGAGAGAGACCACGATCGGGTCGCAGCCCGCCCGGCCGTCGCCGATCATGAACAAGACCGCGTGCGAGCCCGCCTTGGCGCCGGCGAATTCGAACGTTAGCGACCACGAACGGTCGATCGCAAACTCGCCCGGCACGTTGAACCACTCGACTCTTTGTCCGCCGTCGATTTCCGCTTCCTGCACGAAGGCCGCCCGCGCCTGTTCCAGCCAGCGCCGCGGGCGATCGGCGATCGACGACTCGCGGGCGAGCGCGTCGATCTTGTTCTTCAACTCGCCCCCTTGCGGCTCCTTGACGCCGGCAGCGGCCCTATGGAACCATTCGATGCCGCGCACCTGGTAGCTGGTGCGGGCCTCGCCCGTCAGGGGCTCTGCCAGGGCCAGCCAGCGTTCGGCGAGGGCGCGTTTGGCAGCCGCATCGCGCGCGTTGAGCAGTTCGTCTTGGGCCAGATGTTGCAAGGCGGCATCGCTGCCCAGCCCCAGATGCGCCATGCCGATCGGCCAATTCCGCTTCCAGACACATTCGAACTCGCCCACGACGCGGTGCGCCTCGGCGTCGTCTGGCGCCTGCTGCAAGCGCTCGCGCGCCGCGGCGCCTTTTTCGTATTCGCGGTGCAGCTCAGCCAAATCCCTCACGCGGTCACGGACCTGATCGATCCGGCGGCGGTCTTTCGACGCGCGCGCCATAATCGCTGCCAACCTCCCCGCCTCATCGGCCGTCTCGTAGTCGTTGGCCAGAACCGCTTCGGCGATCAGCCGCAGCGCGTCGTCGGCCAGAGGCCCCTTGAGGCCGGGCGCTTTGACGGCGCCGTTGGCCTGGGCCAAGGCCTGCCGCTTCAGCGCAAGCGGCGAAACGTCGAATTCGCGGCAAGCCGCCAAGATCGCTGCGACCGCTTCGGAATAATCGCCGGCCGCCGCCGCCTGGCCGATCGCTTCCTGGAACATCGCATAGCGGATCGCCGGCTCGGTCGGCTCGGCGGCTTTTTCGAGCAGCGAGCGGGCCAGTGCGATTTTGCCCGAGGGATTCTTCGCCGCGGTTCGGCGGTCGCGGAATAGTTGGCGGACTTGTTTTTCCGCGTCTCGAAGCGCCTTGTCATCGGGAACGCTCAACCTCTCGACGCCAGCCGCGAAATCGTACAAGCGGCGGTCGGCAACCTCCAGCGGCGTCAGCGTGCATTTGCTGAATAGATAAACCGTCCCCGCGGCGCCGAGATAGAGCCGATCGTTGCGAGTGTTGCCGAATCCCCCGCCAAACGACAGCCGCCGGGCGTCGCCGCTGAAATCGAAAACTTCCTTGCCGTTGCAGCGGACGGTGACCCCGTACTTGTCGACCAGACACTGAATGGAATTGTCGAAATCGTCGCGGAGCACGGAGGCGGCGCGGCGCGTTTCGTTGCGCTCGTTGTTGGCTTCCAAATCGTCGAGCAGGTGCAAGCCGCTGATGCCGCCCCACCAGCCATCGAGAACGGCTTCTGTCAGGCGGCCGTCAATCACCAACCCAAATCCGAGCGAATCGGGTCCCGACAATCGCTGCACCTCGGCAGCGAGCAAATAGGCGGGCGGGACCTCGTGGGGAACCATCAACCAACCACCGCGGTTCGGCGAAACGAGATTCGTCCCTTCGCGCCGCCACTCGCCGTGGACGGCGTCGCGCTTGGCGTCGATGAGCTGGAGCAGATCGACCGGGCCAGCGAGCTTGGGCTGCGGAATTTCCGGCGCCGTGGCTTCCAGACGCGTGATGCGATACTTGGCGCCCCAGACCACCAGCGACAAGCCGGGCGGATCGGGAATGGAAAAGCTCGTGGCAAGCCGCTGCGAATCGCCGTGCCAATCGATCAGCTTCTCGCCGTTGACCGTCACTTGCACGTGGTCGGGACGGACGCGGTACTCGATTCGGTTGGGCAAGCCGTCGTGCAGCACGCCGCCGCGGTGCGTGGTCTCATTGTCATTGCACGACCGGCTATCGATCATGTCGAGGCCGGTGATCGTGCCTTCGTACGCGTCGACCGCCGCCAAGACGTGCGAGCCGCCGACGAGCAACCCCAGACCGAGCGTCCCTTGGCCTTCCAGCCGCACCGCTTCGAGCGCAACGTCGTACTCCGCCGGCGTCTCGAACGCGATGCGCAATCGCGCGCCTGCGTCGGCCGGCGTCAACAGGGCGCCGTTTTCCATTCGCCACTCGCCGGATACGGCATCGCGTGCGGGATCGATCCGCCCGAGCAAGTCGATCACGCCGGGCGCTGCTGCGCTCGAAGGCGTCGTGTCGGAGGCTGGCGCCGGGCGATCCGGCATTGCGGGCTCGGGCGAACCCGGCGCGGGCGGCGAAGCGGGATCTTCCGCTGCGGGGGTCGGCTCTTCGCCGGCGGGTTCGGGAGTCTCAATCGCGGGCGGCGGAACGGCGACCAAGGGCTTGGGAGCAGCAACCGCGGGCTTCGCCGCACGCGTTGGCGTCGCAACGTTCTCGGGTTTCGCCGCAACTTGGCCCCACTGCTTGGCCGCCGGCCCCAGCGCGAAGAAATAAACCGCTGCGCCGCCGACCAGCACGGCTGCGACGATCGCGCCTAGCACAGCCGTCCGCGGGCCCGACGATTTCGAGCGGTTGCCGACGCGCGAAGGCGTCGTAGCCACGAAGGGCGGCGGAGCGGCCTGGACTCGGTCGAGCGGGTTGTGAGGCGCTGGCGGTGTAGCGACAGGAATTGGCGGGGACGGGACGGGCGCCACGGGCGGCGGGGCGAGTCGAGCCCTGAGCGCCGCGTCGTATTTGGCCTTTTCCGCCTGGCTGAGCAGGCACAGCTTGGCCGCGGACAATTGGTTAAGCAGCTTTTGGGAAGCCGCCGAATGGCTGCCCGTCTTGTGCGTTTGCACATGGGTCATTTGCCGATCGGCGGCTTGCTCGATCACGTCCGGATCGGCTTCGAATAACCCGATGCCGAGCAGGCGGTAGTGGTTCGGGGGCTGTTCGGCCGGCGGAATGCCCAGCCACTTGTGATACGGATCGAAAGAATCTGTCATCTTGCCCTCATCTCGGTGGAAACCATGACTGAAGAAACGCGGTTCCGCCTTTTCACTCGTCACCATACCATAGAAGGTCGCGTCTACCGATAAAACGGCTGCCCTTTCAGCCATCGGGGCCCGTACTTCGGCTCGGGTTTGCCGACTTCCAATGCGCCGAGATCGGGCGCCCGGCCGGCATAGTCGTCGTTTACAGTGGGTATCACGACGCCGGCGTCAACGGCTTTGCCGGACGACTTGAGCCGAAAGTTCAAATCGACGGCGTGATAGACCGCGTGCCGTTTTGCCGGATCGGGCGGCGCGAGATGCTCGAAAATGTCGAAATCGACTTCGATCCCGTGCTGCTCCTGCTTCGTCGCCGTGCGGAAGTCGGCCAGCGTGGCGAACGTCCGCCAGTCTTCGGGCTGGGGCTCGTAGAGCCGCTGGCCTGATTTCGGCGCCAGCCACGCGTATTGCTCGTTCACGCCGCGGTTCCGGCGGAAGCCGTTGTAATCCGAGCTGAAAGCGTCGCTCGCGTTGGCCCAGGTCATGATGCCGCGGCCGGGCGTGTCGCGGCCCAAGAACAAGTTGTTGCGAAAGTGCATGTTGGACGACGGATCTCGGATCGTCTGCTCGCCGATGATCGTGTTGTGGTACACGAACAGGCCCGCCGGCTTGGCCGAGAACTTCAGCGCCACTCCGCTGGGCACATGATACAGAATGTTGCCTATGAAGTAGGCCGGCCCGCCGAACACCGGCTGCGAACTGTACCCGCCCATCGCGGCGTTGACGCCGCGGTTGTTCATCACCCGGATGTTGTGAACCCCGCCGTCGGTCTCGACGAAGTCGTCGTTCAGCACGTGCAGGTCGTTGTTGTAGATGTCGATCGATGACGCCCGCCGCTCGGGATCGTCCGGCGGCGTGCCGTAGGTCGAGATGCCGATCGCGTCGTGGAAATAGGCGATTGCGTTGTGGGCGATCACGTGCCCCGGCCCGTAGACCTTGATCGCGTAATAGCTCGTCAACAGGTGCGATCCATAAGGGCCGGCGCTCGACCACAGGGGCCCCGTCCAGCCGACGAGCCGGAAGCGGTCGTCGCGGCCGAGAAATAGATTGTCGGCAATATAGAAATCGCTGGAGCCGGCGTACTCGGTCCAGACGCCGAAACCGACGCTTTCGAAGCGGCAGTTCTTCACCGTCAGCCCGACGGCGCCAAGCACTTCTTTCTGGCCGGCGAAGATCGCCACGTCGGTATTGCGGATCGTCAGCCCGTCGAAGATGTGATAGTGCGACGCCATCACGTCGAACAGCCGGTGGTTGCCGTCGCCATCGAAGACGACCTCGCCGTCGCCGGCCGCCTTGATCGTGATCGGCTTTTCGCGGGTTCCTTTCAAGGTCAGCGACAGCGTGCCGTCAAACGGCGTCATCTGCGGGTCGACGTAGTTCAGTCGCTCCGACTTATAAAGCCCGGCGTGCAGCAGGATCGTATCGCCCGGCTTGGCGCGCCTCTCCCAGACCACGTTCCAATCGCCCAGTCCGGCGCCATAGTAGGCTTCGAGCAGACTCGTGAAGCTGGGCTCCGCGCGTGGGCCTTCATAACCGGGCGGATAGACGTGCAGCTTGCGGCCGTCTTTGGCCGGCTGCGGCTCGCTGCGGGTTTTCACTCGCACCGTATGCGAAGTTTCGCCGCGGGCGCCGTCGGGGTCGGTCAATTGAAACCGGCACTCGTATTCCGTGCCGGGCTTGAGATTGAAGATGCTGCCGGCGAAGCCGTCGGGAACCGTGTAGTCGAGATGCTCGCGGCGGCGGTAGACATTCTCCCCACCGATTCGCACCAGCGGCAGCGCCGGCCGCCAGGCCGATTCGCCCGCCGCTCGGAACTGCACGGCTACGGTCGCGTTGCGATTCGCATCCCCGCCGATCTCCCATTCGAAGCCGAGGTTCGAAAGCGTGGGATGTTCGACGACAAACTTTTTTGCCTGCGTACCGTTCTCGGCGTCGGCCCCCAGGGCGGCCAGGAAAAGATAAAAGAAAGTCCCATACGTCATGGTCGGCGTTCCTCACGCTGCAGGCGCCCCATTTCCCCCGGGCGTCGCTCAGGATACCCTCCGTTGCCCGCCCAGTGAACCCTCGGGCTTTAAGCGCGACACGAACGGCCGGCCACGGATTCAGCCGGAAAAATCAACGCGAAGCGAGGCAGTTCAAGTCTGGCGGTTTTGTGCGTGCTGACGTCAGGTCATGGTTGGCAAGTTATTTGTTTTCAATGACTTGCAACACCGAATCGGACTTCGATCGGCCGGCTAAAAATCTTTGAAAAATGATTCAAGTTCCGGCTGAAGCTGATCTTGCGGCTCGCTTGGGCGATCAGTAGACTCCCGTCGCTTTGCCTTTCTTTCTGCGGGGGTTCCCCCTGAACCGAGCGTCTCCGGCCGCCTGCGGCCAAGCGCCGACGATTCGCGAGTGCATCGGCAATTTTCTTGCATTGGGAACTTGGGCTCTTAGAATGGATTCTGAGATTCCAATTCCTGCAGCCCCAACAGCTTCGGGTGGTTGAATGAAAGCCGCGGTAATTGGAAGTTCGGTTGTTGCAGGTCTCATGATTCTGGCAGTGGTAGGCTTTGCGGACTCTCGCGAAGCTTACGCCCAGCGTCGCGCTGGCCAAGAAGCGAGTGCCGGCTCGGATCTGATTGCGTTTACGGCGATGGTTGGCGAAAGCCAGCAGCTTACGATTATCGACCCCAAAAACCGGGTGATAAGCGTGTACCACGTCGAAAGCGACGGCAAGATCGCCTTGAAGAGCGTCCGCCGGATCGAGTGGGATCTGCAAATGGTGCATTTAAATAGCGCCAAGCCTCTGCCGCTGGAGGTGCGGTCGCTGGTTCAACAATAGTCGTTCGCCGGCGCGGTCGCCAAAGCGGGCGGACGACGACAGAGTTTCCCCGTTTTTCGGGGAAACGTGCGTGGAGATCCGCATGGCTCGCAAGTTGGTTCCGCTCGACGAAGCCGCAAAACAGCTTGGCCTCAGCCCCGACGAACTGAACGAAATGCGTCAGAACGGGGAAGTCTACGGGTATCGCGACGGTGCAAGTTGGAAATTCAAACCAGAAGACATCGACAAGCTGGCCGAAGAACGCTCTGCGCGCGCTGCCGGCGTCTCGGACTCGGGCGCGTTGCCCAGCGATTCGTCGGACGACGGTGACGACATGGTTTTGTTGAGCGAAGTCGAACTAGGCGCTTCGGCCAGCACGTCGAGCACGGTGATCGGAAAGCCGGGCAAAGGCCAGTCGCCCGAAGACAGCGACATTAAGCTGGCGATCGACAGCGCCAAACGCGAGCCCGCGGCGATCGACAGCGCCAAACGCGAGCCCGCGGCGCCCGCCGCGCCGGCGCACTACGATAGCGACGTGTTGCTGGTCGACTCGTCCGAAGATTTGCCCGTACAGATTGGCGGCGGCAGCCAACTCGACTTATCGAATCCTGCGGCGCATTCCGACTCGGCCACGCATCTGCAAGTCGGACCTCCGGGCGGCGCCAAGGACTCGGGAAGCGATCTGGCGTTGAATCTGGCAGGCGATTCGGGCCCCAAGCTCGTCGATTCCGGCAGCGACCTGGCGATCAGCCTGGGCGGCGACTCGGGTAAGAATCTCGGCGGGCCGGGCAGCGATCTTACGCTGGGCAGCGCCTCGGGCGTGAACTTGGGCTCAGGCAGCGACCTGACGCTCGGCGAAGCCAAGGAAGACGACGTGTTCGCCTTGCAAGATCCCAGCGGCAGTTCGAAAGTGCGGTTGGGCGCCGAAAGCGCCAGCGTGCTCGACTCGCCCGGTTCGGGCACGGGCAGCGACATTACCATCAGCCCGGGCGATAGCGGCATTTCGCTGCTCGATCCCAGCGATAGCGGCCTCTCGCTCGAACAACCGCTGGAGCTGAGTTCGGCCGACGACGACGATTCGTCGTTCGACCTGAGCAGCGATTCGAGCGGCACGTTGGGCGACAGTTCGTCCGATTCGTCCGATTTCGATTCGGACGCCGTGATGGAACTGAAGGACGAAGACGACTTCCTGCTGACTCCCTTGGAGGAAGCGGTCGACGATGAATCGCAGGACAGCGGATCGCAGGTGATCGCGCTCGATTCGGACACCGGCGACTTCGACGAGGCCGCCCCGACGCTGCTAGGCGACGCTTCAGCCCCGGCTTCGACCGCGCTGTTGGAAGAAGACGACGTGGGCGGCGGCCTGGGCGCCTTGGGCGGCGTCGCGGCGCCGGGCCTGGCCATGGGGCCCGGCATGGTGATGGCCCCCGCGCCGGCCGAGTCGCCTTACGGCGTTCTGGCGATGACCTTCCTTTCGTTCGGCGTGTTCTTTTTGGCCCTCAGCGGCATGATGATCTTCGACGTCGTGCGCAACATTTGGAGCTTTGACAGCCCCTATGCCGTGAATAGCGTTCTGATGGATCAGATTCTCGAGCTGATTGGTTGATTCGCGGGTGGACCGCCGCGGAAGATTGCTCAAGCGATGTGACGCCGAGTCTGGCTCGGCGACGGTTCGAAAGGAGTCGAATCATGTCCGCCAAAGGTTTTGCGTTTGTCTGCGCCGCCCTGTTCGCGTTGGTTTCGGCCGCGGGCTGCCAGTTCGTGCCCAAGAGCCGCAAGGACGCCGCCGAATTGCAGAACCGCAATCTGGTCGAACAGCAGCGGGCGCTGTTGGCCGAAAACGAGAATCTTAAAACGCACCATCGCACGCTCGAAGGCCAACTCCACCAAGCCGAAGAGGAGTTGGCTGCGTTGGATGATCGCGTCGGCCTCGATCGCCGCAAGCTCTCCAATTACGAGCGCGAACGCGAAGCCGTGCAAAAGCAATTGGGCGGCCTGATGCGCGGCCGAGGCTTGCCGGTCGGCGTGAATCAACGGCTGACGCAACTCGCTCAACGCCACCAAGCCCTGGAAATCGATCGCCAGACGGGCGCCGCGAAACTGGACGCCGACGTGTTGTTCGATAGCGGCGAAGCCCGGCTGCGGACCGAGGCGCACGCGATGCTCGACGATTTCGCCGAACTCTTGCAATCGCCCGAGGCCGCCGAGTTGCGGGTGATGGTGGTCGGCCACACCGACAACCGCCGCGTCATCAAGCGCGAAACGAAGCGGCGCTATCCCGACAACTGGCGCCTGAGCACGGCCCGGGCGCTGGCCGTGACCGAGTATCTGCAAAGCAAGGGAGTCCGCGAAGAGCAACTCGGCGTGATCGGCTACGGCCGCCACCAGCCGGTGGCCTCGAACGAGACGGCTTCCGACCGGCAGCGCAATCGCCGCGTGGAGTTGTTTCTCACCGGTCCGGAGACGCCGGTCGTCGGCTGGCACGACGCGAAGACCGGCACGTACTAATGCTTTGTCAGCCGCTGATTGATGTAGGTTCAAGTGATGGGTGGCTGGGTCTGAGCCCGGCTCGATGGGAGTCAACGCGAAGCGATGGACGCCCTGACAGATTTCGACGCCGGCCGTTACGCCGCGACGTTTCGCCGCGAGGGGTATTTTATTTGTAATGACGTGCTCTCGATGGACGAGGTCGAACGCCTTCGTCGAGCCGTTGCCGAGCTGCCGAACCGCTCCGAAGTTCGGCGAAAACAGAACGTCTATGGCGTGCGAAACCTGTTGGAGTTTTGTCCGCCCGCGCGCGATTTGGCGGCGAATCCTCGCGTGCGATCGTTCGCGACTGCCGTTCTGGGCGAAAACGCCTTCGCCGTACGGGCGATCTTTTTCGACAAGGTTCAAGGCGCCAACTGGTCGCTCTTCTGGCATCAAGACAACGTGATTGCGGTCAAAGAACGCCGCGAGGTTCCTGGATTCGCCGCGTGGTCAAACAAGGCCGGCGTATGGCAGGTGCAGCCGCCGGCTGAAATCCTGGCGCGCACGGTCGCCGTGCGCGTGCATCTCGACGATTGCGGCCCAGACAACGGCCCGCTGCGCGTCCTGCCCGGTTCGCATCGGTTCGGGTGGCTCGACGAGCAACTCGACGACTGGAAACGCCGCGTCCCGGAAGTGGTCTGTACGGTGCGCTGCGGCGGCATTGTCGCCACGTGCCCTTTGACGCTTCACGCCTCCGCCGCCTCCCAGGCCGTCGGTCACCGCCGCGTTATCCACATCGAATACGCGGCCGCGGAGCTTCCTGCCGGGTTGCAATGGAACCATCGCATCCTGCCCGAATCAATCGCGGTCGAACGACGCGTTGCATCTAAGCCGTAAGCAGGGCGTTTCAACGGAACGACAACTCCAGACGAGCACCACGCTCGAAGATTTGTGTCTTGCGGCGGCGGCCCTTATAATGCCCTCTCGGCCTGACGAATGCCGCCGGTCCGCGGAAAGGGCAGAAGCCCGTCGTTGAACGCAATATTTTTTGCGAGCCTTCTTTCAGCCCGCCATGCGGACGCCGGGCGACTCAATGAAAGGAGGTCGCCATGTCGGCCGATTCGTCTGGAGCCTCGCGCTCGCTGCCCGAGAAGCCCGATCTTCGCCATTTGAAGAATCAGGCCAAAGATCTGCTTCGTGCCGGGGCCGCGGTGTCGCTGGCCGATGCGCAATTCCAACTGGCCCGCGAGTACGGGTTTGCAAGCTGGCCGAAGCTCAAGGCCCACGTCGAGTCGTTAAAGGAAATCGGCCAGCTCAAAGCGGCGATCGATGCCAATGATCTCGCGCGAGTGCAGGCCCTGATGACGCGCAATCCAGTGCTGCACCGCGCGCCCTTGGGATACAACCGCAACGGGCCGCTGACTTGGGCGGCCGAGTGCCGCGGCGTCGCCCCGACGGCTGAGCGGCTGGCGATCATACGCTGGATGCTGGAAAACGGCTCCGACGTTCACCAAGGGGGCGACGGGCCGCTGATGCGCGCCGCGCTGGCCGACGAGAGGGTTCCGGTCATGGAGCCGCTCGTCGAGCATGGCGCCGACGTGAACGCGCTTTGGAATGGAGAGTATCCGATCATTTTCGCGGCCTGTGAAACGCTGCAGCCCCGCTCGCTTGCGTGGCTGATCGCGCATGGCGCCGACATGCATGCCGAGAGCAAAGCGCACGGCACGTGCGTGGAGATGCTGTTGGGCACGTATTGGAGGAATCCCGAGGGGAAGCACGGGTGCCTCGAAGTGTTCGCGCGAGCGGGCTTTCCGTTTCCGGAAACGGCGCCGATGGCCGTCCACCGCGGGCGCGTCGACCTGCTGGCGGCGCTGGTCGATCGCGATCCGGCGGTCGTCGATCGGCGGTTCCGCACGGCCGAAATCTATCCGCCGGAGCTGGTCGAAGTCGGACTGCATGTCGCTCCGCTCGACGGCGCCACGTTGCTCCACATGGCCGTCGAGTACCAGGAAGCCAAGATCGCCCAATGGCTGATCGATCACGGCGCTGACGTGAACGCGCGCGCCGAGGTCGATGCCGACGGTTTTGGCGGACATACGCCCTTGTTCCACGCGACAGTGACCTTGTTGGTGAAACCCGACGACACGCTCGCGCGCTTGCTCTTGCGCAATGGCGCCGATCCGAATCTCCGCGCCACGTTCCGCAAGCAGCTAAGCTGGAACGGCGACGCGGAGAAAGAGCGCATGCGCGAGTATCACGACGTCACCGCGATCGGCTTTGCCCGGCAGTTTCAGGAGCCAAGCTGGGTCAACGAGGCGGCCATCGAGGCCATCCGCCAGCACGGCGGGGAATAGGCCGGGTTGGACGTGCGACGACAAACGATCCAACGCTTCGACGATTCGACCGGAGCGTTAGCGTCTGCCGCCATGCGGCCTTGCAGAGGAAGATCGCATCGCCCTCGCCGTGAGCGGCCAATCCAAACCAGATCACTCCTGGGCTAAAATCTCGGCGCCTTTTCTAGGTTTGCGGGCGGTTGCCCGGCACGGCTCGGCGAGGTCAAAGGCGTGCCCTTTCGATGGGCAGCGTGGGATAGACAGGCTATTCTAGCGGCACGATCAAAACCTCGAGTCTTCAAGAAGGAGATGGCATGGGAAAGATTCTGGTTCTGTTCGATTCCGCCAGCGGACACACCGCCCAAATGGCCGCGCTGGTCGCCGAAGGCGCGGCCTTGATTGCCGGCAGCGAGGTCCGCTTGCGCCGCGTCGACGAGGCGCGACCCGACGACGTCCATTGGTGCGACGGCCTGGCGGCGGGCAGCCCGACCAACATGGGATTGCTCTCCTGGAAAATGAAACGCTTTTGGGACGAAACGATGTTCGACCACTGGATGAAAGTCGACGGCAAGATCGCCTGTGCCTTTTCTTCCTCGGGCGGCTGGGGCGGCGGCAATGAGATGGCCTGCCAGTCGTTGCTGACCGTGCTGATGAACTTCGGCTTCCTGGTATTCGGCCTAACCGACTATGCAGGCCGGATGACGACGGCCCATTACGGCGCAGTCGCCGCTCGCGAACCGCGCGACGCCGACGTTCAAGCCGCTTGCCGCAAACTCGGTCAGCGATTGAGCGAATGGGTCGCCGCGTATGTCGACGGCCGCCGCGATCAGCATCCGCTCAACAAGCCGGACTCGCGCGTCTGGCCCTCATGAGTCCCTGGGCGAGCCAGGCTTGCGGCGAGGCCCGGCGCAGGGCCGCCCGGCGATGAGTGGTTCCAGGCCGCTTTCCGAAGGAGACGGCTGGACGGCGCCTCGCTGGTTCGATTTCGACGACCTTGCCTTCGTCCGCCGCCGCTCCTGCGGCGTCGGTCGCGTCGGACGTCAATGGTGGACGCGTTCCTCGTCTTCCAAGCCCAGCCGCTTCATCTTCTTGTAGAGCGTCGTGCGGTTGATGCCCAGTGCGTCAGCCGTGGCGTGGCGGTTCCATTGGTGGCTTTCCAGCACTTCGAGGATGATTTGCCGTTCAGGCCCTTCCAGCGCCTCTTTCAAGCTGCGGCCGCCGACCTTTTCCAGCGACAGCGGGCGCGCGGCGGACAAGCTGGCCGGCAGGTCTTCGACGCGCACCATGTCGCTCTTGCCCAGCAGCACCGCTCGCTCGATCACGTTTTGCAGTTCGCGAACGTTGCCGGGCCAGGCGTGCCGCTGCAAGGTCGCCATGACTTCTTCCGTAAAGCCGCGCACTTTCTTGCCCGAATCCTCGCAGACTTCCTCCAAAAAGTGCTGCGCCAGCATCGGAATGTCGGAAACGCGCTCGCGCAGGCTGGGCAGCTCGAGATTGATGACGTTGACGCGGTAATACAGGTCTTGCCGGAAGCGGCCTTCTTGGACGAGCCTCTCCAGGTTTTCGTTCGTGGCCAGGATCACGCGGCAATCGACGTGAAACGTCTTCGTGCCGCCCACCTGTTCGAATTCGAGTTCTTGCAGCACTCGCAACAGCTTGACCTGCATGCCGGGGCTGGCCGTGCCGATTTCGTCGAGAAAGATCGTCCCCTCGTCGGCCTGCATGAATTTGCCGACCTTGTCGTAGTTGGCCCCCGTGAACGAGCCGGCCACGTGGCCGAACAGCTCGCTCTCCAGCAGCGTTTCGGGCAACGCCCCGCAGGCCACTTCGACGAACGGCCGATCGCGGCGGCCGCTGCGGCGGTGGATCGCCCGTGCGACCAGCGACTTGCCGGTGCCGCTTTCTCCGGTGATCAGCACCGTCGCTCGCGTGTCGGCCACGCTGTCGATCATATCGAACACGCGGCGCATGCGGATGTCGTGCCCGACGATGTTCTCCATGCCGAATCGCAGGTCGAGCTGAGCCTTGAGATTGATGTTCTCCTCGATCACCTTCCGTTGGTTCAAGGCGCGCTCGATGGCGAACAGCAGTTCCTCGTCGAGCAAGGGCTTGGTCAGCAGGTCCGACGCTCCGCCGCGGATGGCCTCGATCGCCGTTTCCACCGTTCCGTAACCGGTGATCAAGATCACGGCCGTCTGGGGCCGAGTGCGGCGCACGTGCGCCAGGACGTCGAAACCGTCGTCTTCGCCGAGCCGGATATCGACCAAGGCCAAGTCATAGGACCGCTTGTCGATGGCCTCGATCGCCGCGGGAAGGATGGCCGCCGTATCGACTTGGAAGCCTTGTTCGCGAAGCCAGTCGCCCATCGACTCAAGGATTTGCCGATCGTCGTCAACAAGCAGGATCGAAGGTCGTTTCATGGGAATATTGGCAAGCCGAGCGGCATGACCGCTGGCCAAACTGGGGTCTCTAGGCAATGACTGTCGCAAGTTATCTACGTCACTTGTTGTCATTGGTCAACAAAACACAAGGGTGCCACTTTCGCGGCGCCGATCGGGCCAGCCGACGGACCTGAGTTACCGGTTGTCGCATCCCCCAATAGCGGCTAAGGTAATAAATAGAGATGCGGCAGGGGGTGAGCCGCTCGCCAATTGTGGGGATGCCGCGGCAAGTCCCACGGAGGGACGGGCGCCCTCGCCCGTCAAAACGGCGAGCCGCTCAAATCTAGAGACGCCTGCGGCAAGGGCCAGGCCGCTAGACGAGTCGAGGAAAGCTATATATGGGAACGCGATTGTTGATCGTCGACGACCACGAGGTGGTCCGCACAGGGTTGGTGAGTCTCCTGGAGGGGACCGATCTGGAAGTGGCGGGCATGGCCTCCAGTGGAGACGAGGCCTTGAAATTGGCCCAGGAACTGCGACCGGACGTGGTCTTGCTCGATATTCGCATGGCCGAGCGAGACGGGTTGTCGACTTTGGAAGAAATCCATCATACGCTGCCCGAATGCCGGGTGATCATGCTGTCGACCTACGATAATCCCACGTATATCGCCCGGGCCAACGCGCTGGGCGCCAGCGACTATCTGCTCAAAGGCTCGACTCGCGAGCAATTGGTCCGCGCCATCAACGCCGTGGCGGCCGGCGACGCGCCGTCGAGTTTCGGCGAGTTGCGTCGCGTGGCTGGGACGATGGCAGCCCGTCAAAAGCAGGAAGACGCCGAAGTTTCGCTGACGCAGCGCGAGACGCAGGTCTTGCGCCATTTAGCGTTGGGCCTGAGCAACAAGGAAATCGGCCGCTCGCTGTCGATCAGCATCGAAACCGTCAAAGAGCACGTCCAACACCTGCTGCGCAAAATCAATGCCACCGACCGCACTCAAGCCGCCGTTTGGGCGGTGCGCAAGGGATTGGTGTAAAGCCATCCTTTCGCACCTTGGCAAGCCGGAGAGCCGGCGAGCCGGAGGCGTCAGCCTCCGGGTTTCGCCGCGATTGATGCCACTGTTGTAATTGCGCGTTACTCGTGGCGCGCTTTGCATCATCCGAGCAAGTTCACGCATTTCAAACCGAGAGGTCGATGTGGCTCCCACTTCGCCGATCATGACCGCTTACGAGTTGATCGGTTTGCCTTCGGGGGAAGTTCGCTATGAATTGATCCGCGGCAAACTGCACACGATGCCCCTGTCAGGCTGGGAGCATGGCATCGTGACGGCGGAATTGTCGATGCAAGTCGCGACGTACGTCGAGAAGCATGACATCGGGGTGGTCTTCGCCGGCGGAACCGGCTTCCAACTCGAGCACTCCCCCGATACGGTGCTCGCGCCAGACCTTGCGTTCGTCGATCGGTCGCGCGTCCCGCCGACGGGAGTGCCAGAGGGATACTGGCAAGGCCCGCCCGACTTGGCCGTCGAAGTGCTCTCCCCTGACGACTCGACTACGCAGGTAAACGCAAAAACAGACGCCTGGCTTTCGCACGGCGCCGGAGAAGTCTGGCTGGTCGATCCCAAGAAACGCACGGTTTCGATTCATCGCCCGGCCGAGGCGCCGGTTGTGCTCACGGAGAACGACTCGCTCGCGAGCGGCCTTCTGCCGGGCTTTTCCTGCGGCGTGGCAGAGATCTTTCCGCCGTCAGCGGAAGCGTCTTGACCGGGCTAGACGGTCAATTCGCCCGCGGATGCGCTTTTTCGTAGGCCGCGCGCAAATGCGCCGTACTGACGTGGGTGTAGATCTGCGTCGTCACGAGACTCTTGTGCCCGAGCAGTTCTTGCACGCTGCGAATATCGGCGCCGCCGTCGAGCAAGTGCGTGGCGAAACTGTGCCGCAAGGTATGCGGCGTCGTGCGGCGATCGAGCCCGGTGATCGCCAGGTACTTTTCCAGCATCCGGCCGACGCTGCGCGTCGTCAGGCGGCGGCCGTTGCGGTTCACGAAGATCGGCGCCGACGGGCCTGGCGGTTCTTTGGGGCTGAGCCGCCGCTCGGCGAACCAGGCTTTCAGGGCTTGGGCGGCGAACGAGCCGATCGGCGAGAGCCGCTCGCGTTTGCCCTTGCCTCGCACGCGAGCGATGCCGCCGGCCAGATCGAGATCGCCCTCGTTGAGCCCCACTAATTCGCTGACGCGCAAGCCGGCCGAATACAGCACTTCCAGGATCGCCCGGTCGCGCAAGCCCGACGCTTGATCGGCCGGCGGCGCCGAGAGCAATTTGCCCAGTTCGGCCGAAGACAAAAAATGCGGCAGCGAACGGCTCTTGCGCGGATTGCGCAGCGGTTTGGCCGGATTGGCTTTGGTCCAACCCTCGCGCTGGCCGAAGCGAAAGAAGCTGCGCAGCGATGCCAGCCGCCGCGCGATCGTCGCTTTCGCATAACCGTGCTCGTGCAATCCCGAGAGATAGCCGCGCAGATCGAGCGTCGTGATCTCCTCGGGCGCCGGCGTCTGCCCATAGCGCTCTTTGAGATGCTCGGCGAGCGCCTCCAGGTCTTCGCGATAGCTCTTGATCGTGTACGTCGAGCAGTTGCGCTCGACTCGCAGGTATTGCAGGAATCGGGCGATGGCCGTTTGCATCGTCGCGCAGCTCGATCGATGCGGTTCAGAGCAACTCGTCGGAATCGGTCGGCAGCGGCAGATCGAACCGCCGCGCACGCACCGGCTCGGGCTTGGGCGCCTCCTGGCGGATTTTCTGGCTCAGCACCGCGGCGTCGTACCAGGTGAAGCTCAAATCCGGATTCGACGCATAACGCCCCAGCACGCGCAGCGTTTCCGCGCGGCTGGCGTCGTCGTACAAAAACACGTACCGCTCGGCGCCTTTGACCAGGGCCAGCACGTTGATGTCTTGGGGCACGGTCAGTATCCTCCTTCCGACGATGCCTGGCGAAGCGGCGCAGGGGATCGGCAACGATCCGTGTCGAGCGTCGTCCCCCGGCCCTTTGGTGTTATCGGACGACGGGCCAGCGCCACACCACTCGCGTTTCGCCGGCGCCGCCGCGAGCGGTGAGCATCTCGGTGATGTGCATGTGACAGCAGAAACGGATGAAATCGTCGCTGCGCTGCAAGTAGCCCTGCCAGTGCCCGTGGCGGAAGCCGCCGTAGCGGGAGTCATCGCGAAAATAGACGTAACTGGCTAGCGCCGCAGTAAAATCCGAATCGTGGCCGTTGTAGGTTTTGGTGTGCCGCAGCACCGGATCGTCCGTCGGTTGGCAGGCCGCGGGCGCCGGCGAAGGGCCGGGCGGGGAAAGTCCGCGCGGGTCGGGCCAATCGGCTGGCAAAGATGACGCGGTCGCAGGGGCCGCGCCGGGCGGCGCGGTCGTAGCGGCGCCGACGATCGGCGCCTGATGGGCCACCAACTCGCCGGGCAGCGGTTCGTTGCCGTCCAGAGGCGGCAGCGGCGAGGACTCCGGCGAACCCTCCTCGCCGACCGGCGGAGCCTGCCCATCTTCAATCGGAACGGGCGTAAGCTGCGGCAATTTCGCATATCGCGGCGTTTGCGTCTTCATTTGGGCCCGAGCCAAGGCCATTTCGGCCTCGAAGATCAAGGAACCCGGGATTTCATCTTCCTGTGGAGTGCCCCAAGGCAGCCCGTAGCCCGGCGGAATGGGATGAAAGCACGGATTCGCGGCGTACCATTCGACTTGCAGGGCAAAACGCGGCGGGTAATAGGGGGAGAAGTCGGTCACCGCCCCGACCACTACCGCGTCGACGTCGAGAATCTGGGCCAGTCGGCGAGCTTCGGCCGGACTGCTCAGCGAGAGTTCGTGGGCTTCCAGGGCCTTTTCGACGACGCCGATCGGAATCACCTCGAAGCCCGGAATGCTTTGCAGCTCGTTGAAATACGCCAAAGCGACTTGCCGCCCGTCTACGTCCGGCGCGGTGCTGAGGTTGAAGAACGGCGCCACGGCGACTTTCTGCAGTTGAGGGAACGGGTTATGGAACGTCGGCTGCCGCGAGATTTCGGGCATGAACACGCAGCCCGTCGTCAGCCACAGGCAACAGCAGGCTAAGACCAGACGTTTCATCAGTCTCGGTGGACCTTCATTTCGGTGAAAACTCACGACTCTAGCCGCACGAGCGCGCTGGCGCAAGCGGCTTGGCCTTTCGTGCCGCTGTTATCGGCAAAATCGGCCGGGTTTCTCTAGTCAAACTATTTTCGCCCCACCGTGACGGTGAAAGGAAAATTCTCGTTGGGCAGCTTGATGGCCGTCACGGTGTATTGCCAGTCGCCGGCCTCGGCGTCGGGCACGTCGATCGTGAAGGTCGAATCGCCTTCTTGCTCGAGCGTTTTTCCGCCGGGGCCTTTCACGGTCAGCTTGAGCCGAGCGCCGAGATTCTGAAAGCCCAGGGCGAATTGCAAATGGCCGGCCTGATCGGCGTGGTAGACGGTCGTGGCCGACGCCGCCCCGGCCGAGGCGCTGAACAGATTCTGCTTGGCCGGCGAAAAGCCGCCGCGAACCATCGTCCGTTGCACGCGGCTTTCCACTTCGGCGGTGACCGCGGAAAACACCAGGTACCGCAGCAGCTTCAGCTCGGTCTCGCTGTTCTGCTTCTCGTTGTGGAACGAAGTGAAGATCACCGTGCCGTCGCGATAGGGAAACTTGACGAGAAAGGCGGCCTCCTGCGTTCGGCCCTGCTGCGTTTTGTAACTGCCGCGCAGATAGGTCGTCAGCTTTTCGCCGGCGAACGCCGCCGGATACCAGCCCTCCATGTCGAACTTCAAAGGCATCTCGCCGCCGATCAATTCCCGCAAGCCGGGATCGACCACTTCGGCGTTGACGTTTTGATCGGCCGAGCCGGTTTGCGCCTGGCCGGGCCGGGCGTAGTCGACGAACGCCCGAGAGACAAGCTTGTAGTGCAGATCGGAAGCGTAAAGCGTGCCGCCGCGGCCGACGAATTGCCGCAGGCTTTCGTAGACCGGCGCCAGCGCCTTCTCGTCGGCCTCGTAGACTTCGGTATCCGGCCGGTCGCCTTGGCCGATGTGGCGGCCGAGCCAAGAGACGGGCACGCCCGAGCAAGTCAGAAAGATCACGTCGAATTCGGCGATCTTGTTCTTGTCGAGCAAGTCTTCCATGGGAAACTTTTGGTAGCGGTAGCCTTCGCCCAGCGAGTCGAGCAAGCGGCCCATGTCGTCAAACACCGGCTCCTCGGGCGTAACTCCTAAGCGCAGCCGCCGCACCGGCGCGGGCTCGGTCTGCGGCTCTTCGACGACCTGCAACTGGCCGCCCTCGGCCGGCGCTTCGCTCGATGGCGAGCGGCGATCGAGCGCGAACACGACCGCCAGCGCCGCAACCAGGCCCAGCGCCAAAGCAACGTCGACGACGATCTGCAGCGAGCCGCGGCGGGCGGACGGGGCGTTCATCGCACGTATCTCCTAAGAAAACATTCTGTGGAGGGCCGGGCGCCCTCGCCCGGCGAATGCCGGACATTCTATGGAGGGCCGGACGCCCTCGCCCGGCGAATGCCGGACGGGCGGGGGCGCCCGTCCCTCCAAGAAAACAACCTGTCCCTCCAAGAAAACAACGCATTTTCATTCGTCGGGGCGACGGCCAGTCATGGCGCCTCCTTAAGCTTTCGGTTTGCGCGGCGGAGGCGGCGGCGGTATGGCGCCGGGCCGCACGGGCCCGGCCGACGGTTTGGGGCCTGCGGCGACTTGCGGCTTAGCGGGCGGCGATGCGGCAGGCGCGATTGGCTTCGATGCCGGCGGGGCTGGCTTGCGAATCGGCGGCGGAGGCGGGGCCGGACGCACCTGGAACGTCGGCGCCGCCGAAATGGGCTCCTCGCCGTGCTTCCGCTTCCGCTCGTTGAACCGCACGAAGTTCCCGCCCAGCTTGATGACGTCGCCGTCCTTCAGCACGGCCGGTTGGAGCAGCGGTTGATTGTTCAGCCGCGTGCCGAGCTTGGTGTGATTGTCTTCGACGAGATAGGCGCCGTTGGCTTGGCGCGTGATCTTCACGTGCTCGCTTTCCAACTCGCGATTCATTGGCCCTAGAAACGGCAACGGCAGATGGTCGCCGCGGCCCAGCATCGTCACTTGGCGGCTGAGGATCAATTGCCGGCCGGCCCGGTAGCCGTCGAGCACGGTCAGCCAGGCCTGTTTGAGCACGACCTGCACCAGGCCGATCATGGCGCCGATGGAAACGCCCAGAATGACGAACGCCGCGGCCCGGCTCGACATGCCGGCGCCGTGCGAGACGCCCAGTTGGATCGGCGCGAAGAGTGCTCCGCCGAGGAGTCCGCCGAGCGCGCCGCCGATCAGCCCGTTGCGCAGCTTGTTGGCCGAACGCTCGTAGAGCCCTTCGACCGAGCCGATCGTCAGGCCCATCACCATCCAGCCCAAGGCTCGCGGCAGTCCTAGACCGAACAGCACGTCGCCCAGAAAGGCGCCGAGCGCTCCGCCAAAGCCGCCGCCGACAAAACCAGGCAAGCCCCGCGAGAGGATCTGTTTCCAGCGGCCGTTGGCGGCGGCTGCGACGGCGCCGAGCCCGAATCCGATCGCACAGCCCACCAGCCCGCCGCTGGCCGCAACCTGCAGACGGTCGGCTGCGGCGCCCGAGCGAAAGAACAGCAGTTCGGCCAACAGCCAGCCGACTAGCGCGGCCCAACCGCCTGAAAGCGCCCCGTAATAGACCAGCCGGACGAGAGACATCGATTCTGCTACCTCTTCGCCTCGGCAGCGGACGCTAGTCGTTTCCGGCCCGCGAATCGCGAAGCAGGGCCTCGGTCTCCAACTTCAGCAGTTGCCGCCGCAAGCGTCCTTGCACTCGCTCCAGCGAACGCACCACGGCCAGATACTCGGGCGACTGCCGATCGAAATCGGCATCGCGAAATCGCTCGACGGCCGTCGCCATCCGGCGCCGGGCCAGTGCCGCGTCGCCTTGCGCCAAGTCGGCCAGGACCCACCAGTAATGATACTGGAGTTTGCGCGGCGATTCCAAAGCCGCCTGCCGAAAAGCTTGCGCCGCCGCGGCGTAATCGCCGCGCCAGAAGCGATTCATCCCGACTCCGTAGAACCAGCGGCCATTGGCTTCCGACGGCTCGACCACCTTCAGCTCGGCGCTTTTCGGGCTGATAGCGAGCGGAACAAAATCGGCGGCGGGCGGATTCTCGGCCGAACCGTCGGCCGCGGCCGCTTTCACCCAGGCCGGTTCGGCGCGCATCAAGCGGCCGCAAAGCGCTTCGATTTCGACGTCCTGGCCTTCCTTGGCGATGCGGCCGCGCAGCATCAAGTTGAGTTTGCTCGGATCGTTCGCGTCGGCCGCGTAATACCCGTCCGCAATCATGCAGCCGCCCAAGCGGGGTTCCGTTTCCACAGCCAGTCGCAGTTCGGCCATCAGTTCGGAGAACGGATACTCGCGGTCTTGCTCGGCGTCAACGCGATAGCCGCCCTGGGGCGACCAGGCGCGAATCAGCCCGTCCAGTTCCTCGCGTTGCGTTGCGGCGCGGCCGCGGTCGAGCACGCGGCGAAAGAGGTATTTGTCCGGCGCCGCGGCGTCGGGCGAGTTTTCCAGCTCGACGAACAGCCAGGCGCCGTGCAGCTTTACGTTATCGCGCATCGCGCGTGCGATCTCGCGATCGATCACGTTGATGTCGAAGCCTGCGGGCTGCGCGGCGAGCAAAGGGGATGGAAAACACGCCGCCAGGCAGGCCCACGCAATCAGCCATGCCCGCGTCGATCGCCGCGGTATTCGCCGCAAAGTCATCCGCTGCTGTCCTTTCATCCTCTGGCGAGCCCCCGGAATGCTCCGTTTCAGAGTATTTGGACCGCGCAGCAAATGCAACTAGATACGGCCGAATTTGCGCGCCGTTTGGGGCTCGGACGCCCGACGGCGGTCGAGAATTCGCCGCCGGCGCCGGGGGCCAGGCTCGGCCACGACCAGGGCGCCTTGCCGGAAGCGGCGGCGTTCATGGGGCGCGGATTTCGGCGAGCCACTCCCCGCGGCGCCGCCGTTACAATCCGCACGATCCGCATCGCTTAAGTCATGTTGTAGAACTCGTCGCTCGAGACGAGCGCGATTTCCAGTTGCTGCGGCGTGATGCCGGCCTGCAATTGCGCCAGCCAGAAGGCGGCGCCGGCGGCGTCGGCCGGCCGGTGCAGATATTGCTCGTAAGAAGCCTCGACCACGTCCGTCAGGTACTCGGTCGAGGTCAAGAACGTCTCGACGATCGGTGCGCGAGGCACATTGGCGTTCAGCAGCGTTATCCAGACATCCGCTTCGCTGAGGCTGGGCGTCCGGTTCAACAGATTGCTGTACAGGCTATAGACGAACCCGGCGTTCCCGCCGGTGCGCAGGAAGTATTCGTCCGACGAGAGCAGCACGAGCTGGATCTGGTAGGAAGTGAAGCCGGCGTTCATCAGGTTGAGGAACGTAGCTAGTCCGACCGGGTCGGCGGCGCGGCCGAGGTACGACTCATAGAAGCCATTGATCAGATTGGTTCGCGCTTCGGTCGAGTTGACGAACGCAGAGGCGACCGACACGCGGCTGGCGCCGCCGGCCAGCACGTCCACCCAGTACATGATCTGGGAACTGCTGGTCGAGCCCGCCGGCCGATCGAGCGTGTCGACATAGAGGTTGCTCACATAGTTATAGTCT
>Ga0307374_10000862_pt1 | contig 57084 bp, 61 predicted proteins | sample OX3MG_FD_202532 | JGI IMG/M metagenome (GOLD analysis project Ga0307374, IMG submission 202532) | Soil microbial communities from Risofladan, Vaasa, Finland - OX-3 | ecosystem: Environmental > Terrestrial > Soil > Coastal area > Acid sulfate soil | place: Finland: Risofladan, Vaasa | collected...
ACTTCGCGGGGTTCAGAGTGTCGGCGACGGAGCGGCGCTGGATCTTGCCGGTGGCCGTACGGGGGATCTGCTCGACGATGTAAAGCTTCTTCGGCACTTTGTAATCGGCGAGCCGCTCGCGCGCGAACGCGATGATCTCCTTCTCGGTGGCGTCGCCCTTGAGCACCACCGCCGCCACGACCTCCTCGCCCCAGGAAGGGTGAGGCGACCCGAACGCGACGGCCTCTCCGACCGCCGGGTGCTGGAGCAGCACGTCGTCGATCTCGCGAGGCGCGATCTTCTCGCCCCCGCGGTTGATCATCTCCTTGAGGCGTCCCACCAGCGAGAGGTATCCGTCCGCGTCGAGAACTCCCTGGTCACCGGTTCGAAACCACCCGTCGGTGAACGATTTCGAGTTCGCCTCGGGGTTGTTGGCATAAGCGTCGATCACGCTCGGTCCCTGGATCACGACCTCGCCCTGCTCGAGCGCCCGCATGAGATTGCCCGCCTCGTCCATCACTCCGATCTTGATCCCGGTGCCCATCCCGACGGTCCCCGGGCGGCGCTCGCCTGGGGGGAGTGGGTTGGAGGCCATCTGGTGGGAGGCTTCGGTCATGCCGTAAGCCTCGAGCACCGGCGCTCCGAACCGTGATTCCAGCTGGCGCATGGTCTCGGGCGAGAGCGCCGAGGAGCTGGACCTGATGAAGCGGAGCTTGGCGGCGCCCGCCGGGCGTTCGCCGCGGTTTCGCATCAGGAGCATCTGGTGGATGGTCGGGACCGCCGAGTACCAGGTGGCGCCGCGCTGCTCCGCGACCGCCCAGAAGCTCATCGCGTCGAACTTCGGAGGCACCACCACGGTCCCGCCCGAGCTGAAGGTGGCCATCGTGGACGCCATCAGCCCGTGGATGTGGAACAGGGGCATGACGCAGAGGGCCACGTCTTCCGGCGAGAGGCGGTAGGTGCGCGCGATGTTCTCGGCCGAGAACGCCAGGTTGCGCTGCCGCAGCGGCACGAGCTTGGGCCGGCTGGTCGTCCCGCTCGTGTGGAGGACCAGGGCCGTGTCGTCGCCCGAAGGTCCAGCCGCCTGGCGGCCGGCCGATCGAGGCGCGCCGCTCTCGAGCACGAGCCGCCCGCTTGGATCGAACGAAGCTTCCACCAGGGTCGCGCCGGCAGGCAGCGCGCGCCGGGCCGCCTCCCCCTGGCCCGGCGGGACGACCAGCGCCCGGGCGCCGATATCCTCCATGTAGTAGCGGAACTCCTCTTCTTTGTATGCGGAGTTCAGCGGGGCCGCGGTGCCGACGGTCGCGGCGGCGAGGAATAGCACGATCGACTCTGCGCTGTTGGGCAGCACCAGCGCGATCGGGTCGCCCCGTCCCAGACCGAGCTGGGCCAGCTCGTCCGCCGATCTGGCGACCTGCTCGCGCAGGATGCGATATGTCAGCTCGACGCCCCCGGGGACGACGATCGCCGGGTCCGCGTCGCGGCCGTCCTTCAAAACCTGGTCGAGCGTGGTTGCACCCATCTCAGCTGCTAAAGCTACTTCAGCTGGAACTTCGCCACGGATCCGTTGAGCTCGACGCTCCACACCTTGCCGTCGCCGGCGGCCGGCGCTCAACGACGATCCTGCTGCCAGCAGCCACACGCGCAGGTTGAACACCATGTCCTGAGGATTGAAGGGTGGCCGTGTATGTAAACGGCGACGAGAATCGCAGCCAATGCCGCAACTGGCGAGATCGTGAGCAGGCAGCGTCCCGACTATCGTATTGCGACCATCACCGAGCCTCTGATTCGCAGCCGCAGCGGTGGGCTTATCGCCGCCCTTTCGTTCTCCACGCTGGCGACCGGCCTCGTACAGATCAGCGTCCCGCTGGAGCTCCGAGGGCTGCACGCGACCCCCGATCAGATCGGCATCACGCTGGCGATGTTCGGTTTCGGCATGCTCGCCTTCGAGTGGGCCTGGGGCATCGTCGCGGACCGCATCGGCTACGGGGTGCCGCTCATCGCATCGCAGCTCCTGTACGCGGTCTGCATCGCACTGCTCGCGCGAGCCGACTCGATCTTGTTCATTGGGGCCGCGTACTTCCTCGCGTCCGGGATGATGGTCGCGGTCGGCCCCATCGCGCGGTCCTACCTGGGCACCACGCTGCACGCCCATCTCCGCGCCACCGGGCTGGCGCTGCTGACAGCCCAGTGGGTCATCGCAGACGCGGTCGGGGCCGGTGCCGGTGGACAGCTCATCGACCATTTCGCAATTCGGGCGGTGCTTCTGGCCGCCGCCGTCCTGCCCGCACTTTCGGCGCTGATGCTCCTACCGATCTTCAGGGGTTACTCGCATCTCGAGCATCGCGGGCGATGGAGCGATGCCGACCAGGCGCGCATGGAGGAAGCTCGGGGAGGAAGGAGCCTGGCCCGCGTCCTGGTGGTGACGGCGTCGATGGTCCTTTTCTTCCAGGTAGGGCTTGGCGGCGAAGGGGCGCTGCTGCCGCTGCTGGTCACTGCCCACCTCGGCTTGCGCGCGTCCAGCGCGGGGATCGCGATGCTCGCGGTCGGACTTCTCGGCGGGTTGTTCCTGGTGCCCGGTGGAAGCGCCGCGGACCGGTGGGGGCGCCGGACCGCCATGGTCGCCGGCGGGACTGTCACTGCGATCGGCTTCGTCATCTACGCGACCGCCGGCGGCTTCGTGCAGGTGCTGGTGGCGACCGCGGTTCGCGCGCTTGGCGCATCGCTCATCTGGCCGGCGGCCACGGCATGGATGGCCGAGTCCATGCCGCGGCGGCGTCACGCGCTGTACATGGGTTTGTTCGGCGAGTTCGAGAACGTAGGCGTCACCATAGGTCCGATACTGGGAGGGCTTGCGTGGTCGGTCGCGGGCATCCAGGCGGCTTTCTACACGTATGCCGTGGCGGCCTTGATGGCGGCGCTCATCGCCGCCTTGATGGTGGAAAGTCGAAAGGACAGGGCGGCGAACGGCGTCGACTTTTCGCAGGAGGTGGCAAGACGTGATTCGTAACCTGATAGGACCCGAGTGGCGCGCCCCGGAAGGGGCTGCGACGCTGCCCGTCTTCAACCCCGCGACCGGTGAGGTCATCGACCAGGTGCCGCTCTCCGGCGTGCTCGAGGTCGATGCGGCGGTGAGGGCCGCGGCCGCCGCGTACCCGGGCTGGTCGCGCACCGCGCTGATGGAGCGCGTGAGGTTGATGTTCCGCTACAAGGCGCTGCTCGAGGACAACTTCGACGATCTGGCCGGGGTCATCACGCGCCATCACGGCAAGACCCTCGAAGAATCGCGAGGCGAGGTGCGCCGGGGGATAGAGGTCGTGGACTTCGCATGCGGCGCGCCCACCCTCCTGCAGGGCCGGACTCTTCGCGACGTGTCGGGCGGCGTGGACCAGGACCTGTACCGCTACCCGGTCGGTGTCTGCGCCGGCATCCCGCCGTTCAACTTCCCCGTGATGATCCCGCTATGGATGTTCCCGCTCGCGGTCGTGGCCGGGAACACGTTCGTCTTGAAGCCGTCCGAGCGAACGCCGCTCGGCGCGACGCGGCTCGCCGAGATCTTCATCGAAGCGGGCTTCCCGGAGGGCGTCCTGAACGTCGTGCACGGCGCGCGGGAGGCCGTCGATGCGCTGTTGGCCCATCCAGGCGTGAACGCGATTTCGTTCGTCGGCTCGGCCCCGGTCGCGCACCACGTCTACCAGGCGGCGGCGGCAAGCGGGAAGAGGGTCCAGGCGCTGGGCGGTGCCAAGAACCACATTGTCGTGATGCCCGACGCCGACCCGGAGCTGACGGTGCCGGCCGTACTCAACTCGGCTTTCGGCAACGCCGGCGAGCGGTGCCTCGCGGGCTCGGTGGCGGTGGCGGTGGGGAAGGCGGCCGACCAGCTGCTCGGCCCGCTGCGCCTGGCGGCGATGAAGCTGGTGGTCGGGCCCGGGGATCAAGCAGGCGTGCAGGTCGGCCCACTCATCCGCGCCGACCATCGCGACAAGGTGGCCGCCTACGTCGACAGGGGCGTGGCTGAGGGCGCCGAGCTAGTCGTCGACGGCCGTCCCGAGATGTCGCGGCCCGGCTTCTTTCTCGGCCCGACCATCCTCGACGGCGTGACCTCCGAGATGACCGTTGGGCACGAGGAGATCTTCGGCCCGGTCCTGTCCATCGCCCGCGTAGACACTCTCGACGAAGCCATCGCCCAGGCCAACCGGATGGCGCTCGGCAACATGGCGACGATCTTCACTCAGTCAGGCCGAGCAGCGCGGGAGTTTCGCGAGCGCGTCGAAGCCGGCATGACGGGCATCAACGTGCCCATCGCGCAGCCGTTCGCCTTCTTTCCTTTCAGCGGATGGAAGGGGTCGTTTTACGGTGACCTTCATGTGCATGGCTCGGACGGAATCGATTTCTTCACGCGCAAGAAGGTCGTCGTGACCAGGTGGTGAGGGATTCGGCGGACCGGTATGGCGCGGCGGCCAACGGTTGCCAAGCTTGCGAAATTTCTGACTTGAGTTTGCAGCGGGCATCCCGCTAAGGTGAATCCAGTAGGGGAGATGCTGACCCGCCGCCGTGCGGCGGACCATTGCCGATGCTCATCGGCGCTCTGTTCCTGCTGCGTTCCCGTTTTCGTTTAACGCAGCTGCTCAAGGAGGCTTCTCGTGAGCGTCACAGACGAGCTCGTTCGCAACAACAAGGCATATTCGCGTTCGTTCACCAAGGGCCACCTGTCCATGCCGCCGGCCAAGCACGTGGCCGTTCTCGCGTGCATGGACGCGAGGCTCGACGTGCACAAGATCCTCGGCCTGCAGGATGGCGAGGCGCACGTCATAAGCAACGCCGGCGGAGTTGTGACCGATGACGCGATCCGTTCGCTGGTCATCTCGCAGCGCCTGCAGGGCACCAAGGAAATCGTGCTGATCCACCACACGGACTGCGGGATGCTGAAGTTCAAGGACGACGAGGTCAAGGGCCAGATCGAAAAGGAGACCGGGATCCGCCCGGCGTTTGCGCTGGAGGCCTTCAGCAACCTGGAGGCGGACGTGGAGCAGTCGATTGCCCGCATCAAGGCAAGTCCTTTCATCCCCAACAAGGCGAGCGTTCGGGGCTTCGTCTACGACGTCAAGACCGGGCGTCTGAATGAGGTCAAGGTCACCGCAGGGGTCCGCTAAAGGAGGATTTGCGCTGGGGCGCCTTGGCTCGGACGGCCGGGGCGCCTCCGCAACGTCGCCTAAGCTTTGGTCCGATGAGATTGGCCATGGGCGACGTCTTCTCGTGGCTGGTCACCGCGCTGTTCGGCGTCATCACGGTTGCCCTCGCTTTCGAGAGCTGGGCGCTGCTGACAGGCCATTCGCCGATCACAGACTACGTGCGGCCGGCCGTCCATTCCTACCCGGGCGTGGCCTTCGTCATCGCTGTCGTGATCGGCCTTCTGCTCGGCCACTTCCTGTGGGGCCCCGCCCGGGGTAGGACCTCGCCGTCGGGCGACCGGCCGTGACGTTCAACCCTGCGGCGATCCTTTCGCTCATCGCGACAGCCGGCTCGCTGTTTGCATTCCTCCTGATGCTCGAGGAGTCGATCGCACTCGCGCGGGGACGAGACCCGATGAGCAACAGCGTGCGCTCGATGGTCAGGAGATTTCCTCGGGTCACATACGCTTTCGCCGTCCTCATCGGGATGGTGCTCGGCCACCTCTTCTGGCCATAAATCCCGCGACGACCGCCCGCCGCTCGGAGGTGGTGGGAACGGCGATGGTCCTGATCTCGGCCACAGGTTTTGGCACGCTGGCCATCTTCGCCAAGCTCGCCTACGCGGCCGGGCTGGGCACTGAGCAGACGCTTGCGTTCCGGTTCACGCTCGCTGCCATCGGCATGTGGGCGCTGGCGAGCCTGCTCGGTCAGCAGCCCTGGCGCCTTGCGCGGAGAGACCTGGTGACCCTCGGCCTGCTCGGCGCGGTCGTGTACACGGGCCAGTCCTTGACGTATTTCATCGCCCTCCGTACCCTACCCGCCTCTCTCGTGGTGCTGATCGCCTACATCTACCCAAGCCTGGTCGTCGTCGCAGGTTGGATCTTCCTGGGTCGCAAGGTCTCCGTGTGGCATGGGGTCGCGCTGGCGGCCAGCTTTGTCGGCGTCGCGATGCTGGTGGGCGGCTCTCATTTTCAGATCGCCTGGGCGCTGGTCTTCGCCATCGCCTCGCCGGCGATCTACACCGGCTACATACTGATCGGCGAGCGCGTGATGCGCTCCGTCCCCGCCGTCGGCGCCAGCGCGGTGATCATGTCGGGCGCGGCGATTGCCTTCTGCGTGCTGGCGGCGTTTGGCCACCAGGTCGCCGTGCCCCGCAACGTGAACGGCTGGGCCGTCGCCGTCGGCATCGCGTTCTTCCCGACCATGCTCGCGATCTCGCTGTTCCTGGCGGGCCTGCCCCGAATCGGCGCCGCGCGGGCAGCGCTGATCAGCACGTGGGAACCGGTGGTCACGGTCATCCTCGCGGTCGCGCTCCTGGGCGACCGCCTCTCCGCGGTGCAGGTGGCGGGTGCGGTTCTGGTCCTGCTCGCCGTCGTGGTGGTGCAGGGCGCGCACCTCTGGCGGCTCGGACCGCCGAGCGCGATGAAGCCCTAGGGTCCCTAGCTGCGCTTGATGACGATCACCGAGATCTCGTCCGCTGCGCGGTCGATCCGGTCGGCCGAGTTCTTGAGGTGCCTGTAGATCTCCCTCGACTTGAGGATGTGGTTCATCTCCTCGCCGCTGTCGAACAGGCGGCCTACGGCGAGGTGGTACAGGCCGTCGATCCTGTTCTCCGACCGCTTGGCGCGCACCGCGTGGTCGGATGCCACCCTCGGATGGTCCAGGAGCTCCGAGACGGCGGCGCGGATGTGTCGGGCCCCTTCCACGAGCACGCCTGCCATCTCCTGCAGACCTGCGGGCGGCGGGATCTTGTAGATGGCCAGCTCGATCGCGGTCTCGTTGGCCGCGTCGAGGATGTCGTCCACCGCGCGCGAGAGGGCGAACAGGTCCTCGCGGTCGAACGGCGTCGCGTAGGTGTGCGCCAGCTCGTCGATCAGGATGCGGCGCTTGGAGTCACCCTCGCGCTCGATCTCCTTGATCTCGTCGATGATCTCGGCGTCCGACGTTTCGTCGCGGCCGAATTTTTCGAGCGCCTGCAGCGCTCGGATCGTCAGGTCTGCCTGCTCTGACAGCAGCGCGACGAAGCGGCGGTCGTTCGAACGGGCGAGCGCCTTGATGGTCCGGCCGAAGCTCAAGGCGCCACCCCCGCGGCGCGGATCGCGAGGTGCAGCGCGGCCGTGACGACCACCGCCAGCGGCAGCGTCAACAGCCACGAGCCGAGCATCTCCCGCACGATGCCCCACCTGACGGCCGACGCACGCAGGGCGGCACCGACGCCGACCAGGCCGCCGTCGATCGTCTGCGTCATGCTGACCGGCGCACCCGCCGTCGCCAGCGCCGCGACCACGGTGCCGGACGCGAGCTGCTGGGCAAGCGCCTGCACCGGGCGGACTCGCAATACACCAAACCCGATGCGGCTAGCCACGCGCCAGCCGCCGACAAGCGCACCAACATAGAAGAGGACGAATGCGCCAATGATAGGGATGGGGCTCGAAAACGCCACCGTAGGCGAATGATTTCCCAGCGCGATCCCGACCGCGATCAGCCCCACCGACTTCTCCATGTCGTTCGCGCCATAGGCAAACGCCTGGATCGCGGCCGTGACGAGCTGAAACCTGGCGAGCTCCAGCATCGCGGCGTGCGGCCGAGTTCCCATGAGCTTGCGGATGCCCCAGTAGACGAGCAGAGAGAGCAGGCCACCACCGAAAACGGACACCGGCATTCCGACCAGCACGCGCACCACGCCCGGCCAGTGCACGACCGCGTGGCCGCCAGACGCCAGCACCCAACCGAGCATCCCGCCGACCAGGGCCAGGGTCATGCTCGTCGGGATCCCGGCGCGCCATGACAACAGGACGACCGACAGTGGCGCAAGCACGATCATCACGTAACCCAGCTCACCCTGGCCGCGCAGGTCGACGATGTTGACGCCGATCGTGCGAGCGACCGCGGTGCCGATGACCAGCGGTCCGGCGAGGCTCACCAGCAGCAGGGCGGCGGCCACCGGCGGCGTGACCACTCGTCCGGACGTGAACGACGCCAGCAGGTTGCCGCCGTCGTTGAAGCCGGAGACCACGCCGAAAAGGCCGGCTGCGACGAGCGTGATGGCGGCGGCGACGTCCAAGTCCGCTGCATCGTAAGCGGCCCGCGCCACCTGCATGTGCGCACGTGCTCGTGCACGGAGACAATGGACCCATGCCATACACGATCGACCTGCGAAACATCCAGGCTCCCTTGAGGGAGAGGTATCGGGCCGACCCCGATTCAGCGCTTGTCGTGACGGAAGCGCGGAGCGTTCCCAGCGACCTGTCGGACCCGCGACACTGCAAGGTCGCGCCCTCCGAATTTCCTGAGGCGGCCATTCGCGCCGGCCTGCATCCGGCTGCCGGCGGTGCCGGCGACACGCCGTGTTCTGGGGACATCCTTGCGAGCGCGCTGGCCATCTGCGAAGAGAGCACCATCCGTTCGGTCGCGGCGAACATGGGAGTCGAGCTCGAGTCCGTGCACGTCGAGGTGCGAATCCATTGGGATTTCCGCGGCACCCTGGCGGTTGATCGTGACGTCCCCGTGGGGGCGACGGCCATCGAGATGCGGACCCGCGTCAAGGTCAAGGATGGCGTCGACCCGGAGCGGGCCAAGCGGATGCTGGCGAGCGCGGAGCGCTACTGCTCGACCCTGCAGACGCTGCGCAACGGGGTAGGCGTCACGACCGAATTCCACCTCGATTAGTGCTCGCCAGGTGACCAGCAAGCGCTGGATCCTCTGGGCTGCCGTGCTCGGTACGGGCATCGTCTTGCTGGACTCGACGGTGGTCAACGTCGCGCTGCCCCGCATCGGGCGCGACCTCCCACGAGCGTTTCTCGGTGTGCTCGAGGGCCAGTCGTATGTCTACAACGCCTACCTGCTCACGCTGAGCTCCCTGCTCATCCTGGGTGGAGCGCTCGCCGATTACTACGGTCGCCGGCGCATGTTCCTGCTCGGTCTCCTCAGCTTTGGCGTCACGTCCGCGCTGTGCGGCCTTGCCCCCACGATGGAGGCGCTGGTGCTCTTCCGCATCCTGCAGGGCGCCGCGGGCGCGATGCTGATCCCGGGCTCCATCGCGCTGATCACGGCCAACTTCTCTGGAGAACAGAGGGGCCGGGCCTTCGGCGTCTGGGCGGGCACCTCGGGTCTCGCGTCGATTCTCGGGCCGCTGGTCGGAGGCGTGCTCGTCGACACGATATCGTGGCGTGTCGCGTTCCTGATCAACATCCCGCTCGTAGCCGTCGCGCTCTGGCTCACCTGGAGGCACGTCCCGGAGAGCCGCGACGACCAGGCTTCCTCCCATTTCGACTGGCTCGGAGCGTTGGTTGTCTTCCTGGCCGTCGGAGGGCTCGCGTTTGGCGCCATCTACGGCCAGCAGAGGGCTTGGCGCGATCCGATCGGTTACTTTGCGCTCGCGGTGGGCGTGCTCGCCACCCTTGCGCTGCCCGTCCTCATGATCAGGTCAGCCCACCCGCTGATCCCGGTGGGCCTGTTCCGCTCGCGCAACTTCAGCGTCACCAACGTGTCGACCCTGCTGATCTACGGCTCGCTCTATGTCACGTTCTACTACCTCGCCCTGTTCCAGCAGGGAACCCTTGGCTACAGCGCGGCGGCGGCGGGTGCGGGCGCCATCCCGGGTTCCCTTTTTCTCATCCTGTTCTCGGCCCGGTTCGGCAGCCTGGCCGCGCGCCATGGGCCTCGATGGTTCATGGCGGCAGGGCCGGTCCTGATGGCGCTCGGGGTGCTCTGGTACAGCCGGGTCCCTGCCGGCAGCGTCGCGTGGCGCCTGCGCCCCGGCGACCTGTCGAGCTACCCTCCGAGCGCTTCGTGGGCCTTCGACTTCCTGCCCGGCTCGATCCTATTCGGGGCGGGCCTGTGCATCCTGGTGGCGCCGCTCACCACGGCCCTCATGACCTCGGTGCCCGTTCGCAACTCGGGTGTAGGCTCGGCCATCAACAACGCGATCTCGCGCGTCGGCCCGCAATTGGCGGGAGCCCTGGTCTTCGTCTTCCTGACCGCCAACTTCTATTCCTACCTGGGGGCGCGGCTTACCGGCGTCGACGTCTCGTCGACGTCGTTTCGCAGCCGGGTGAGCCCGCTCAACCCGCCGCTCGACCCGCATCTCGCCTCGGTCGTGCGCGATGCGTCGACCGCCTCATTTCACCTCGCGATGCTCATCGGCGCCGGCCTGCTGGTGCTCGGGGCGCTGGCCAATGCGGTCGGGATACGCAATGCGACGCCGGTCGAGCAGGAGACGTCCGAGGCGCCGTCCGTTTCCGCCTAGACTGCGGGCCATGATCTTCAAGAGCCCTCACCCGGACGTGACCATCCCGGACTCAGCGCTGACTCCGTTCGTGTTCGAAAAGGCCCAGCGCTTGAGCGAAAAGGTGGCGATCGTCGAAGCCGGGACCGGCCGTTCGTACACGTACGGCGATCTGTCGGCAGGCGTCCGGCGGCTGGCCGCTGGTCTCAGCGCACGCGGCTTCCACAAAGGCGACGTGCTGGCGATCATGTCCCCGAACCTGCCCGAGTACCCGATCGCTTTTCACGGTGTCGCGACGGCCGGCGGTGTCAACACGACGCTCAACCCTACCTATACGGCGGACGAGATCGCTTATCAGCTCAACGATTCGCGGGCCCGACTGCTGGTCACGGTGCCGCCTCTGGTGGGCAAGGCCCAGGAGGCGGCGTCCAAGTCGATGGTGGAGGAGATCATCGTGTTCGGCGAGGCGGAGGGCGCGGTCTCCTTCGACTCGCTGCTTGCTGACGGCCCGGCGCCGAGGGTCGACATCGACCCCGCGGAGGACCTGGTCGCCCTGCCCTACTCCAGCGGAACGACCGGATTTTCCAAAGGCGTGATGCTCACGCACCGCAACCTGGTGGCGAACCTGGTGCAGATCGGTGGATGCATCGAGATCGCAGAAGACGAAAAGATCATGGCGTTCCTACCCTTCTTCCACATCTACGGGATGACGGTGATCATGAACGCCGGCCTGCGTCAGGGCTCGACCCTGGTCACCATGGCGCGTTTCGAGCTCGAGCCATGCCTGAAGGCGGTGCAGGACTACCGCGTGACGCGTTTCTTTCTCGTCCCGCCGATCGTCGTGGCGCTCGCCAAGAGCCCGGTGGTCGACAACTACGACCTGTCGTCGATCACGCGTGCCTTCTCAGGCGCCGCGCCCCTCGATGCAGAGACCGCCATGGCTGTGAGCCGGCGGATCGGCTGCCGGCTTTCTCAGGGCTACGGTCTCACCGAAACAAGCCCCGTGAGCCATACCGTTCCCGACAGCTTCGCCGAAGTCGTGCCCGGCTCCGTCGGCCCCTCGGCCGCCAACACCGAATGCAAGATCGTCGATGCGGCGACCGGAGAAGAGCTCGGCCGCAACCAGGACGGGGAGATCTGGATCAGGGGACCGCAGGTGATGAAGGGCTACCTCAACAACCCGGACGCGACGAAGGCGTCGATCGACGCGGACGGCTTCTTCCACACCGGTGACATTGGCCACATCGACGACCACGACGAGTACTTCATCGTCGACAGGCTCAAGGAGCTGATCAAGTACAAGGGCTTTCAGGTGGCGCCCGCCGAGCTCGAAGCTCTACTGCTGTCGCATCCCATGGTGGCCGACGTCGCCGTCATCGGCGTGCGGGATGAGGACGGGGAGGAGGTCCCCAAGGCCTTCGTGGTGCTCAAAGGGCCGGTGGCGGCGGAAGAGCTGATGGAGTTCGTGGCCTCACGCGTCGCCCCACACAAGAAGGTGAGGCGCGTGGAGATCGTCGAGCAGATCCCGAAATCGCCCACCGGCAAGATCCTGAGGCGGGTGCTGCGCGACAGGGAAAAGGCCGGAACGGCCTAGCCCGGCGTTACGACTTCGAGATGGCGACGGTCGAGCGATACGGCCCCGGTGAGGAGGCCGTGGATTTTGCTGGCGGGGATTTCATCCTGGCCCACCGTCACAACCTGATCGCGGGCCTGATCAGCCAGGCCGAGAAGAGGCGGTTTCACGGCCCCGACGCCCCGTTCGCGCACTGGTCCCACGCCGCCGTCGTGGTCGCCGCCGACGGATCGCTGGTCGAGGCGGAGACGGCGGGGGTGAAGCGCAGCCCGATCTCGAGGTATCGAGATGACGAATACCACCTCGTCAGGCTGGGCTCGGACTTCGATGCCGCCGGGCGTTCACGAGCGGTGGCCTATGCCGAGGGCCAGGTCGGCCAGGGCTTTGGGTTCCTCGACCTGTTGGGCGCAACCCTGTACCTGATGTTCGGGTGGCCGCTCCGCCTGATCCGGCGCAACCATCAGATCTGCTCCGCGCTCGTCGTCCACGCGCTACAGCAGGGCGGCCAGGCCACGCACCTCGACCCCGCGTTGACCCTCCCGGCGGGCCTTGCGAAGCTGTACGACGCCCGCCCCTGACGTGTCTACGATGAGGCTTGGATGGCGACCCTGATCGACCGTGAGCGGCTGCAGCAGATGGTCGATTCCGGCGCGCAGCTCATCGAGGTGCTGCCGGCCAAGGAGTACGCGGAGGACCACCTGCCCGGCGCGGTGAGCCATCCTCTCCGCCAGCTGGAAAAGGAGTCCGGCCAGATCGACCGAAACCGCCCGGTTATCGTGTACTGCTGGGACGCTGCTTGAGACATGGCACCCAGGGCCGCGGCGCGGCTCGAGGCGATGGGTTTCGAGGAAATCCATGAGTACAAGGCGGGCAAGCTCGACTGGCTTGCGGCGGGACTGCCGACCGAGGGCGACAACTCCCAACGGCCTCGCGCCAGCACGGCGGCGCGCAAGGACGTGCCGACCTGCGGTCCGGATGAGCGCCTCGGGGACGTGCGGGTCCGGTCCGAGGCGGCAGGATTGGAGGCCGCCGTCGTGGTGGACGAAAGCGACATCGTGCTCGGGTTGTTGCGCGCCAGAGAGCTCGCGAGGGGAGATGACCTCCGGGTCGTTGAGGCGATGCGGCCGGGGCCGAGCACCTTCCGCCCTTACGTCCCCATCAAGGAGATGGCGGATTACATGACCGCGCACAACCTGGAGAGCGCCCCGGTGACGACCTCCGACGGCAAGCTGGTGGGACTCCTCCTGCGGTCCGAAGCGGTCGCCCTCGCCTCCGGCTGCGAAGATTGCGCCCGGAAGATGATCTCCGTGGTCGAATGATGGAAAACGAGATCGGGATTGTCGGACTGGCCACGATGGGCCAGAACCTTGCTCGGAACCTGGCCTCCCACGGATTCCGGGTCGTCGTCTACAACCGCACCCGCCAGCGCACCGACGACTTCATGGCCGCCCACGGCGGCGAAGGGGACTTCAAACCGGCGGGATCGCTGGAGGAGCTGGCCGCCATCCTCCATCAGCCCCGGGCGGTTCTGCTCATGGTCAAAGCGGGGTCGGCCGTCGACGATTCGATCGAGGAGCTCCTCAAGGTCCTGGAGCCCGGCGACACCATCATCGACGGGGGCAACTCGCTCTTCCACGACACCCGCCGCAGAGCCGCGGAAGTCGAGACGCGCGGCCTGGGCTACATCGGCGCCGGGGTGTCGGGCGGGGAGGAAGGAGCGCTTCGTGGGCCGAGCATCATGCCAGGCGGAACGCGCGAGTCATACGCGCGCGTGGAGCAGATGCTCGTTGCGATCTCGGCCAAGGTCGAGGGCAGCCCGTGCTGCACCTACATCGGGCCAGACGGGGCCGGCCATTTCGTGAAGATGGTTCACAACGGCATCGAGTACGCCGACATCCAGCTGATCGCCGAGACGTATGACCTCATGCGCCAATCCCTCGGGTTGCGTGCGGACGAGCTGGGTGCGCTGTTCGCCGAATGGAACAAGGGCCGGCTTCAGTCTTACCTGATCGAGATCACCTCGCACGTGCTCGCCAAGCGTGACGGCGGCTCGCAGTCGGCGCTGGTGGACTTGATCGAGGACGAGGCGGAGCAGAAGGGCACCGGCCGCTGGACGAGCGAGTCTGCCCTCGAGCTCGGCGTGCCGCTGACCGGCATCACCGAAGCAGTCTTCGCCCGCGCTCTCTCGAGCCAGAAGGCGCAGCGCGTGGAAGCGGCGGGAATTCTCCGTGGACCTGGCCCCGGCCAAGCTCCACAGGGGCTCGTCGATGACCTGCAGGAAGCCCTTTATGCAGCCAAGATCGTCGCCTACGCGCAGGGCTTCGAGCACCTCGGCGCGGGCTCGCGCGAGTTTCGTTGGAGCCTCGACCTTGGCGCCCTGGCGACCATCTGGCGGGGCGGATGCATCATCCGGGCGCAGTTCCTCGACCGCATCAAAGACGCTTATTCGAAGGCGCCTGACCTGCCGAACCTGATGCTCGACCCGTTCTTTCAGGAGGCGCTCGCGTCGGCGCAGCCCGCCTGGCGGAGGGTCGTCAAGGCCGCAGTGGACCAGGGCGTACCGATCCCGACGTTCGCGTCGTCGCTGGCCTACTACGACGGGTACCGGCGAGAGCGCGGCCCGGCCAACCTGATCCAGGGCTTGCGGGACTATTTCGGAGCCCACACCTACCATCGCACCGATCGCGATGGCGCTTATCACACCCGTTGGGCCCAGGACGGCGCCGAGGTCAGAACCGACTAGCCCCTTTCGGGTCTGCTAGGCGCTGACGGCGCCGAGCTCCTCGCGCGTCGCGATGAATGCCTGCACCGCGCGCTCCAGGTCGTCGCGCGAATGGGCGGCCGAGACCTGGGTCCGGATGCGGGCTTTGCCCTGGGGCACGACTGGAAACGAGAAGCCGACCACGTAAACGCCCTTCTCGAGCATGATCCCGGCCATCTTCGTGGCCAGCGCCGCGTCGCCGACCATCACCGGCACGATCGGGTGCTCGCCAGGCAGGATGTCGAAGCCGGCCTCGGTCATCCTTTCGCGAAAGAAGATCGTATTCTCCGCCAGGCGCCGCCTGAGGTCGCCGGCCGTCCGCAGGAGCTCGAGCACCTTGAGGCTCGCGGCTGCGATCGGAGGGGGGACGGAGTTGGAGAACAGGTAAGGACGCGAGCGCTGGCGCAGCATTGCCACGATCTCCCTGCGTCCGGAGACGTAGCCTCCGCTCGCACCGCCGAGCGCTTTGCCGAGGGTCCCCGTGATGGCGTCGATCCGGCCCATGACCCCGTGGTGCTCATGGGTGCCCCGCCCGCCGGCGCCCATGAAACCGACCGCATGAGAGTCGTCGACCATGACCAGCGCGTCGTAGCGCTCGGCCAGCGCACAGATCTCGGGCAGAGGCGCGAGGTAACCGTCCATGGAGAACACCCCGTCGGTCACTATCAGCCGGAACCTCGCGTCGGCGCTGTCTTGCAGCTGCTTCTCCAGGTCGTCCATGTCGCGGTTGGCATACCGAAGGCGCCTGGCCTTGCACAGGCGGATGCCGTCGATGATGCTGGCGTGGTTGAGCGCGTCGGAGATGACGGCGTCGTGCTCGTCGAGCAGCGCTTCGAATATGCCGCCATTGGCGTCGAAGCACGACGAATAGAGAATCGTGTCTTCGGTGCCCAAAAACTCCGTCAGGGCGGCCTCGAGCTCCTTGTGGACCTCCTGCGTGCCGCAGATGAACCGTACGGACGCCATACCGTAGCCCCAGCGGTCGAGGGCATCCTTGGCCGCCGCCACGATCGCCGGGTGATCGGCCAGGCCGAGGTAGTTGTTGGCGCACAGGTTGAGAACGTCGCGGTCCATCACAGACACCACGGAGCCCTGCGGCGACGTGATCACCCGCTCAGGTTTCTCGAGCCCTGCATCGCGGATCTCGTCGAGCTGCGTGGTCAGATGCGATCGCATGCGGTCGAACACTGGTTACTCCTTGGCCGTCCAGTCCAGGACGACCTTGCCGCACCGGCCCGAATGGGCGACAGCGAACGCCTCGTCGAACCGGTGAAATGGAAAGCGGTGCGTGATGACCGGCGAGATGTCGAGGCCGCTCTGGGTGAACACTGACATCTGGTACCAGGTTTCGAAGATCTGCCGGCCGTAGACACCCTTCACCGTGAGCATCTTGAACACGACCTGCGTCCAGTCGATCGCGAACTCGTGGTCGGGCAGGCCCAGGATCGCGACGCGGCCACCGTGGGCCATGCAGGCAATCATGTCGCGCAGCGCGCTCGGCTGACCGGACATCTCGAAGCCGACGTCAAAACCTTCCTTCATGCCGAGCTCTTCCTGCACCTCGGCAAGGCTCGTCTTGCTGACGTCGACCGCGCGCGTCACCCCAACCTTCCGAGCGAGCTCCAGCCGGTAGTCGCTGACGTCGGTGATCACGACAAAGCGGGCGCCGTTGTGCCGTGCGACCTGCGCGGCCATGATGCCGATGGGGCCGGCGCCGGTGATCAGCACGTCTTCCGCCACTAGCCGGAACTGGGTCGCGGTGTGGACCGCGTTACCGAAGGGATCGAAGATCGACGCGACGTCCAAATCGATCTTGCCCAGGTGGGGCCACAGGTTGATGGCCGGCATGACGATGAGCTCGGCGAAAGCCCCGTCGCGCTGGACCCCGATGCCGACCGTGTGAGCGCACAGCGCACGGCGGCCGGCCAGGCAGTTGCGGCAACGTCCGCAGACGATGTGGCCCTCGGCGCCGACGATCTCACCTGGAAAGACAGATGCGACACCGTCTCCAAGCTGCAGCACCTCCCCTACGAACTCGTGCCCGACCACGAGTGGAGGATGGATCGTCTGCTGCGCCCATTCGTTCCAGCTCTCGATGTGCAGGTCGGTGCCGCAGATGCCGGTGCGGAGCACGCGGATCAGGACCTCGCCCGGGCCGGGCTTGGGATCAGGCACTTCCTGCAGCCACAGGCCGGGCCCTGCTTTGGCTTTGACCAGCGCCTTCACTGCAAGGCAGGATACTGGCAGTACGCGAGCGGACGCTGCCGCGCTTCGAGCTTGAGCGTGAAGCCCCTAGCCGTTACGCGCTGAGGCGCACGCAGGGCAGACCCCGCTGAAAAGCAGTTGGTGGCTCGTCACCACGAACCCGGTGCTCTCCTTGACCGCCGACGCGGCGTCCTCGAGCACGCAGCCCGGAACTTCGACGACTCGTCCGCAGGAGTCGCAGCGCACGTGCTCGTGGTGCTCGTCGGACAGCTCGTAGTGCACCTTTCCGTCGCCCAGGTCGATGCGATTGATCAGCCCGTCCTTCTCCATCACGGACACCGCGCGGAACACCGTCGAGTAGTCGGCCGCGCCCAGGGCCTCGACCACGGCGCCATGGAGCTCGTCGATCGACCACAGGTGCTTGCGCTCGGCTGCGAACAGGCCCTTGACCTGGTCGCTCACCGGACTAGGGCGGCCCATGCGTCCAGTTTACGCCCAAAGTCCTTGCGCAAGTCATTTGTGCAATACTCTTGCGTGATGGGTGGACGGGCCGCTTGGGCGGTGATCGTGCTCGCGGCCGCCCTGGTCGCCTGCGGGGGCCAGGTCGCCGTTTCGTCGGGCGCGATCAGCGTGGTCGCGGCCGAGAATTTCTGGGGCAGCATCGCCGCCCAGCTGGGAGGGACGCATGTGAGCGTCCAGAGCGTGGTGAGCGATCCAAACGCCGACCCGCACGAATACGAGAGCAGCGCGGCGGACGCCCGAGCGTTCGCGGACGCCAACCTCGTGATCTTGAACGGCGCGGGGTACGACGACTGGGGCCAGAAGCTCATCGACGCCAACCCCGTCGGCGGCCGCGTCGTCCTCGACGTCGCGAGGCTGCTGGGTAAGAAGGCCGGGGACAACCCTCACTTCTGGTACGACCCCGGATCGGTCGTGCTGACTGCCGACCGCATCACCGCCGACTACAAGTCGATCGACTCGAAGGACGCCGCGTACTTCGACCAGATGCGAAGCGAGCTCACCGCGGCGCTGCAGCCGTACCTGGCCGAGGTGGGGAGCATCAAGCAGAAGTACTCCGGCGCCCCGATCGGATCGACCGAGAGCGTCTTCGTATACATGGCGGCGGCGCTGGGCTTGAGGTTGACCACGCCGGCGGCCTTCATGAACGCGATCTCCCAGGGCATCGACCCACCCGCGTCAGCGGTGGTCCAGGTCCAGGAGCAGGTAACGGGCAACCAGATCAGGGTCTTGGTCTACAACTCCCAAACCGCGACCGCCGTGACCACCAACCTCAGGGCGCTTGCGGCGTCGCATCACATCCCGGCGGTCGCCGTGACCGAGACGCTCCAGCCGCCGGGCGACACGTTCCAGGGCTGGCAGCTCAAACAGCTGCGCGGCCTGGAGGCAGCACTGTCGGCAACCAGCTGAAAGACCAGGCGGTCACCGCATTCGACCTGTCCGCGGGCTACGGTTCGCGGCGAGTCTGGTCGAGCGCGAACTTTTCCATTCCCGGCGGATCCTTCACCGCCGTCCTTGGCCCCAACGGCTCGGGCAAGTCGACTTTGATCCGAATGATCCTGGGCCGCCTGGCGCCGGCGGCCGGTCGGCTCGAAGTGTTCGGCCGCGAGCCTCTACGCGGCAACCCGGCCATCGGCTACGTGCCACAGCGTTCCTCATTCGACCCCGAGGTGTCGATGCGAGGGCGTGACTTCGTCGGGCTTGGCGTCGATGGACATCGCTGGGGCGTGCGTCTGGCCGGGCGCAAACGGGCGCGTGAGGCGTCCGCCACATCGATCGAGGCCGTCGACGCTGTCTCCTACGCAGACCGCCCGCTCGGCAGGCTGTCGGGCGGCGAACAGCAGCGACTGCTGCTCGCTCAGGCGCTGGTCGGCGACCCGCGATTGCTCCTGATGGACGAGCCGCTGTCCTATCTCGACGTGCGCAACCAGGGCGCGATCGTCCAGCTGATCAGCCAGATAGCGCGCCGGCGGAACCTCACCGTGGTGCTCATCGCGCACGACATCAACCCTCTTCTGCCGCACATCGACCACGTGCTCTACGTCGCGGCCGGCAAGATCGCCATGGGCACGCCGGCCGAGATCATCACATCCGAACGTTTGACCGAGATCTACTCGACCCCGGTGGAGGTCATCACGGACCGCCGCGGCAGGATGTTCGTGGTCGGCCTCGAAGAGGAGGCGAGCCATCCTCATGCGTGACGCCATCGTCCATCTGACCGTGAACAACACGTCGCCCCTGCCGAGCTGGAACTTGTTCGACGACCTTGCCGCCCTCTTCCACTACGACTTCATGGTCCACGCCTTCGAGGCCGGCACCATCGTCGCCATCGTCGCCGGCGTGATCGGCTACTTCGTGGTGCTGCGTGGCTCGGCCTTCGCAGCGCACGCGCTCTCGCACATCGGGTTCGCCGGTGCGACCGGCGCGGTGGTGATCGGCGTCGACCCCGTCTTCGGGCTGCTCGGGTTCACCATCGTCGCCGGAGCGGCCATCGGCGCGCTCGGCAGCCGGTTGCGCGGCCGCGACGTGACCATCGGGATCGTCCTCGCGTGGGCACTTGGCCTGGGCGTCCTCTTCATCTCGCTATACAGCGGCTACGCGACGGAGGCTTACGCGCTGCTGTTCGGTGCCATCCTCGGCATCAGCGCGAGCGACGTGACGGTGACCCTGGTGGCGGGCGTGGTCTCCCTCGCGTGCGTCGCGGCCGTCTACCGGCCGCTGCTCTTCTCGTCGGTCGACGAGGAGCTGGCGAGCGCCAAGGGCGTGCCGGTGCTCGCGTTGTCGATCGCGTTCATGGTGATCCTCGCGGTCGCCGTCACCGAGGCAGTGCAGGTGGTCGGCGTGCTGCTGATCTTCGCCCTGGTCGTCACGCCGGCTGCGATCGCGGTTCGTTTCACCAGCCGTCCAGCGCGGGCGATCCTCGTCGGCGTCGCGCTTGCGCTCATCTTCACCTGGCTCGGCCTCGCGATCGCCTACTACTCGCCGCACCCGGTGAGCTTCTTCATAACGTCGCTCGCCTTCGCAACGTACGTGGCCGTGCGCATCGCCGAGCCGGCCCGATCGTGGGCCCTCCGACGCGCAAGCGCCTGATCGCCAGGCCCGCCTTCGTTAAGGTTGGGCGAGATGCGGTTGCGGCTAGGGATCGTGGTGTTGGTGGCAGCCATCGGCCTGGCTGCCTGGAGCTATCTCCGCCCCATACCCGCGGTCGCGGCCGTCCCGGCTCTGCCCGCGACCGACACCGTGCCCGGCACCGCGCCACCGCTGCCGTGGCCGAGCCGTGGCTCGGCGGCGGTGTCAGTGTCAGGCCTGGGCTTCGTCGGCACGTCCGGGAACGAGCAGCCGATTCCGGCCGAGAGCGTCACCAAGGTGATGACCGCGCTGCTCATCCTCGAGGACCGGCCCTTGAAGCAGGGCGAGAGCGGACCAGTCATCACCCTCACTGACACGGACGTCGAGTATTACCTGAGCGACGTCGCGGACAAGGAGTCGGTGGTCCCGGTGCGGAGCGGCGAGCAGATCACCGAGCTCCAGGCGCTCCAGGGTCTGCTGCTCCCCTCCGCCAACAACCTCGCCGAGTCACTTGCCAGGTGGGACGCGGGCTCCGTCGCGGCCTTCGTGGCGAAGATGAACGCGCGCGCCAAGGCGCTTGGTCTCACGCACACAACGTTCGCCGACACGTCCGGCGCCGACCCGCAGTCGGTGAGCACGCCCACCGACCTCATGACGCTCGGGGTCGCCGCCATGAAGCAGGAGGTGTTCGCGCAGGTCGTGTCGATGAGCCAGGCGCAGCTGCCGGTCGCCGGCACCGTCTACAACGTGGACGCCGTGCTGGGCCAGGAGGGGATCATCGGCATGAAGACCGGCTCCGGGCTCAGCACTGGCGCCAACTTTCTGTTCGCCGCGGTTCTACCGGTGGACGGCCACTCGATCACGCTGTTCGGCTGCGTGATGGGACAGGCCACCCTGGCCGCCGCCTTTGCCGCGGCCAAGACGCTGCTGGCGGCGATGCAGACGGCACTTCACGTCCGCCGGGTGATCGCGCGCAACCAGACCGTCGGAACGTACAGCACACCATGGGGACCGCAGACCGACCTGGTCTCGACCGTGGACGTCGACCTCGTGGAGTGGCCGGCCATGGTTCTGCGGCAGCGCCTGCAGGCCAGATCGATCATCGTCGACCAGCCGCTGCCGGCCGGCACCAAGGAGGGGGTCGAGCACCTGGTCCTTGGCGACTACGTGCTGGACGTGCCGGTCGCGACCGCCGACCCGATTTATCCCCCGGGACGCTTCTGGAGGCTGACCCGACTCAGCGTCTGAGGCGCGCGCCGGGCGTTCGGTTGACCGCCGGTATGATCGAAAACGTGATCTCGCCGCTGCATGACGCGCGCATCGAATATTGCGTCCCTTGAGACTACCTTGACCAGGCCGTGAGCCTGGCCGGCGAGCTGCTCGGCCGCTGGGCGCCAATCATGCGGGCGGTCGAGCTGCAGAGCGGGAGCAGAGGCCGTTTCGAGGTGTCGCTCGACGGCACCCTGGTCTTCAGCAAGGAGACGGCCGGCCGCTTCCCCAAGCCCGGCGAAGTCGCCGCTCTGTTCGAGAAGAAGCTCGGGCCGGCGCTCGATTGGCGGCAATCTTCCATCTGACCCGCTTTCGCCACCTGTAACGTTTTGACGCCGCGCGACACTGACGGTCGATGGACCGTTGCGCAAGGCGTGTTGTCTAGATCGGATCATCCTTCTTGGCCGCCGGTGGGTGAACAGAAGTCGGATTCGGACCTGGCAGCCCTCAGGGATGGCGACGAGGAGGCGTTCCAGTCGCTCATCCAGCGATATCACGCCCCGATGCTGCGGCTGGCGATGGCGTACGTCCGAGACCGCGGCGTCGCCGAAGATGTGGTCCAGGAATCGTGGCTCACATGTCTCAGAAGGCTTGGCGAGTTCGAGGGCCGATCCTCGCTGAAGACATGGATCTTTGGCATCGTGATCAACACCTCTCGCGCGCGGCGCCGCAAGGAGGCCCGAATTCTTCCTTTCACGGCTTTCTGGCGGCGTGATGACTCGGACAGCGACCGCCCGACAGTTGATCCGTCGCGATTTGGAGCTGACGGGATGTGGCGGTCGGGCCCGGCGATCTGGGAGAACGTGCCCGAATCAAAAGTGTTGAGCGATGAGACGATGCAGCGGGTCAAATCCGCCATCGACGGATTGCCCTCGAAGCAACGCGAGGTGATCGTGCTGCGCGACGTCGCCGGGCTCGATGCCCTCGAGGTGAGTGCTCTGTTGGGCATCTCGGCCGCTAATGAGAGGGTCAGGCTTCACCGCGCACGCTCAGCGGTCCGCAAGATGCTCGAGGAGTACCTGAAATGACCTGCCGCCAGATCGTCGAGCTGATGACCGACTACCTCGAAGGCGTTCTTTCGCAGATGGACAGGGACCGATTCGAACAGCACCTCGCCGGTTGCGATGGCTGCCAGGCCTACCTCGCTCAGCTTCGGATGACTCGCAACGTCGTGGGGAGGCTCGCCAGCGAGCCCATCCCTGAAGCGACTCAGCGCGATCTCATGGAAGCCTTCCGGGGCTGGAAGTCGCACCAGGCGTAACGGAGACGCCGCCCACGGCACTCATCACCGAGGGACCGCGTGGGCGGCCTGAATCTGGGCTCAGATCCCAAGGAGGACTTCTTGCTGCGAGCAATGGTTCGGATCGTGGGGGGCGTCGGCCTCTCAGCGCTGGTCGCCGGCATGTCGACGGGCGCCTCGGCCGCCAGCGACGTGGTCGGCCACGTCTACGTCAATGACAACACGGCGCCGGCGAACACTGTTGCGGCTTTCAACCGCTACAGCGATGGAACTCTGGGTCCGGTGTCGGGTTCGCCGTTTGCCGCGGGCGGCGCCGGCACGGGCACCATAGTTGGTTCCCAGGGCGCGTTGCAGCTCAGCGGCGACGGGCGCTATCTGCTGGCCGTCGATGCCGGCAGCAACCAGTTGTCGGTGCTCCGAGTCCGGCCCGATGGTTCCCTCGTCCAGGTCGAGGGGAGCCCGGTCAGCTCAGGCGGCGTCGAGCCTGTGAGCATCGCGGTGCACGGCAACCTCGTGTACGTTGCCAACAAAGGCGACAAGGCCACCGGGACCGGAAGCAACTACACAGGTTTCACGCTCAACGCAGGGGGTCACCTGTCCCCGCTGGTGGGATCGACGGTTTTGCTTCCAAGCACTGCCAACCCTGGTGACATCCTGTTCAACTCGACGGGAGCCAACCTTGTCGGCATCGAGGTCGGCACCACCGACCCGAGCACATTCCACATCGACAGCTTCACCGTCGGCAGGGACGGGCGGCTTACCGCCGCTTCCGGCTCTCCGTTTGCCGCGCAGGCGGCCGGTCCTTTTGGAAGCGAGTTCTCGCCGGCCGACCCGTCGCACCTCTACGTGTCCAACGCCCACGGCGGAGCGGGTAACGGCTCGGTCTCTGCGTTCGCCGTCGGCTCGGGCGGAGCCCTGAGCCCCATCGGCGAATCTCCTTTCGCCGACGGCCAGACCGCGCCGTGCTGGGTCGAGATCTCGCACGATGGCGCGTACCTCTTCGCCGTCAACACGGGCAGCACGAGCATCTCCAGCTACCAGATTGAAACCGACGGCTCGCTGTCCTACCTGAGCACGACGCCGTTCAAGAGCGGCAGCGGCATTGCGCCGTTTGACGCGCGCCTCGACCCGCTGGGCGGCCATCTCTACGTCGTCGATGCCGCCCTCGACGCAGTCAGCGCTTTCTCGGTTGCCGGCGGCGGCCTGACCGAATTGCCTCAGCCGCCGTTCGCGCTGCCCGGCGGCGCCACGCCGTTCGGCCTCGTCGTCGACTAGCGAACTTCAGAGGTGCGGCGGCGCACGCGACGCCGCACCTTGCGCGATACCCTCTCACCTGGTGAAACATGAGGAGATGAGCTGATTGGGATTCGTCAGGGCCGACGCCGCGCGTTTCCTTGGACACCTGGAACTTCTCGATCGTCGGCGAGATCGACGAGCCCAGGCGTTAGTCGTGGAAGGAATTCCGTGAGCTGCCGACGGAGACGTTCACCACGGACATCCATTGCGTGACCAAGTGGTCGAAGCACGACACCTCGTGTCTCGGTGTCTCGGTGGACACGCTGCTCGAGGGCGTGGAGACGGCAGCAGAGTTTGCGACGGCTTTTTCCGACGGTGGCTACACCACCAACCTTTCCCTGGTCGACCTGAGCGGGCACAAAGCGTGGGTGGTGTTTGGGCACGACGGCCAGCCGCTACACCCGGAGCACGGAGGTCCAGTCCGGCTCCTGGTGGCTCACCTGTACCTGTGGACGGCAACGCCATCGGCGGCATGCTGCAGGAGATTTTCAGGACGGAGATGACGACTTCGATGACCACTTGCGATGGCTGCGGGGCGGTCAGCGTCATGGGCCGGGTCGACGTGTACATGAATGGGCCCGGTGTGGTTGTGCGCTGTCCGGGCTGCGGGCAGGTGTTGCTTCGTCTCGTGCGCGGGCCCGGCCGCCTCTGGATCGACCTCAGGGGTACCCGATGCCTGGAGCTCAAAACCACAGGCGCCTGACAAAGCCGGGCTACGAAGAGTAGCCTGCCCGCGAATTGATCGGCGACCAAAATCCCACCTCCGACCGTTGTCGATCTGAGCGTTCAGATAAAACGCAGGGTGATCGGATCGGTAGGCCGGTCATGGGAGGGAGTCCCAATTGCTAGTACAACCGCCCGTACAGCAGATCAGGGGATGGTTCGATGCGGTCGCGGTCCTTGGCCTCAAGGTCAAGGACCGGGAGTCGCGCCAGCACAACCTTCGCGTCGCCCGCCTTTGCATCCACATCGGCCGCCAGATGTTGATGAGCGCCGCAGAGCTCAGGATCCTCGCCCGGGCCGGGCTGCTGCATGACATCGGAAAGGTGGGGATTCCCGACGCCGTGCTCGGCAAGCACACCGCCCTCGACGATTCGGAGTGGACCCTCATGAAATGTCACCCGGAGATGGGCTTGAACCTGTTGGACCGCGCCGGGCAGTCAAGCCGCGAGGTGCTCGCCGTCCTGTATCACCACGAGAGGCTCGATGGCAGCGGCTACCCGTACGGCCTGACCTCCGAATCGATTCCGCTCGAGGCGCGCATCGTCGCGGTCGCGGACACGTATGACGCTCTTACCTCGGACCGGCCGTACCGCAAGGCATGCAGCGAGTACCAGGCGCGGCGGGTCCTGCACGAAGAGGCCGGGTTGCGTCTTGACAGCAATGCGGTCACCGCCCTGTGGGCCGCCCTCGACGCCCGGACCACCTCGCTGCGCCGTCCCGCGAGGAGAGCCCTGGCCTTTTAGCCCAACCCGCGGCGCGGGATGGCTCACCATTGAGGGGTGAAGTTCGGCATCGCCATCTTTCCGACCGACTACGCGATCTCGATGGCGGAGCTCGGGCCTGCGGTCGAGGACCGCGGATTCGAATCGCTGTGGGTCGCCGAGCACTCGCACATCCCGGCCAGCCGGGAATCGAAGTGGCCTGGCGGGGCTGAGCTGCCCAAGCAGTACTGGCACTCGATGGACCCGTTCATCGCCCTCACGGTGGCCGCGGCCGCCACCAGGAAGCTCTTGGTCGCCACCGGCATCTGCCTGGTCATCCAGCGCGACACCATCCAGACCGCCAAGCAGGTGGCAAGCCTGGACTTCGTGTCAGGTGGACGCTTCATCTTCGGCGTCGGCGCCGGGTGGAACCGCGAGGAGATGGCCGATCACGGCACGGATTTCAGCACCCGCTGGACGCTGCTGCGAGAGAAGGTCGAGGCGATGAAGGCGATCTGGACGCAGGACGAGGCCGAGTACCACGGCTCGATGGTCGATTTCGGACCGATGTGGGCGTGGCCAAGACCGCTCCAGAAACCTCACCCGCCGATCGTCCTCGGGGGCAGCGGCCCCAAGATCCTGGAGCGCGTCGTCCGATACGCGGATGGCTGGATGCCCAACCGCGGCGACGTCATCGAGCGAATCCCAGAGCTGCAGGAGCTGGCCGTGGCAGCCGGCCGCGCGCCCATCCCCGTCAGCTACTACCCCAAGCCCGAACCCGCGGAGATCGAGCGTCTGGCCAGCGCCGGCGTCGAAAGGCTCATCTACTACGTGCCGCCCGACGGTCGCGACGTGGCGCTGGCCAAGCTCGACGAGCTGGCCGAGATGGTTCGCCCCTACCTCGACTAGCCACCTTCCAGCCGGGTGCGGGGGATGAGCTGTCCTCGAGGTCGCAGCGGTCGGCCCCCAAAAAGGTAACGTCCGGCCGTACATGCCTCCGAGGCGCGGCGCGTGGTTACCCGTCTACGCGCGCAGGTCCCTGGCCATCTCTGCGAAGTTGTCGACATACCGCTGCACGTCCTCGACTGAGTGCTGGACTGACAGCGTCCAGTTCTCCTCCGCACCGGGCGCCATGATCACGCCCCTGTTGCACTGGTAGAGCCAGCTGAGGTAGGCGAGCTGCTTGTCGGTCTCGAGGTAGTCCCGGTAGTTGCGCACGCGCCGCTCGCGGTAGGTGACCGCCTCGCGCTGCGAGGGTGATGACGTGGAGCGGCAGCTCATGCTCGGAGATCACCTCGTCCAAACCTCCCTGCAGCGTCTCCGCAAGGGCGTCGAAGTGCGCATACGCGGACGAGTCGAGATCTCGAGCAAAGTGACCTTGGCGGCGGCCATGGTCAGCGGGTTGCTGTCGGAATTGATCGGCGCGATCCCGTCGGAGATCGCCGCCGCCGGCTACGACCTGTCCCGCATGCGCCGCGTCGTGCGACGCGATTACGAGATCGCCTGCAACTGGAAGGTGTACGTGGACGACTACCTCGAGGGCTACCACCTTCCGATCGCTCATCCCCGCCGGTTCAAGGAGCTCGAGTACAACCAGTACCGCGTCGAGACATTCCGGGTGCGTGCTGCTTCGCATCCGCGAGCTAAAGCCGGGCGAGGTGCGGGGCCGGGACCGGCGCTACATTCGCATGCCCGGGTCCGAAGACGACGCCCTCTACTACTGGATCTTCCCGAACACCATGCTGAACATCGACCAGGACAACATCAGCACCAACGTCATTCTGCCTCTAGGGGTGGACCGCACCCTGACCATCTTCGAGTGGTTCTCCGCGGAACCCGGCCGGGGCGAGGGCTGGGAGTAGATGCAGCAGACGATCGCGTTCTCGGATGAGATCCAGCAAGAGGACATTGCGGTCTGCGAGCAGGTCCAGCGAGGCCTGCGCTCGCGTTCGTACGACCGCGGCCGGTTCTCGGCCCTGCGCGAGAACGGCGTCCTCCATTTCCAGTCGCTGGTGAGCGAGTTTCTGAAGGGGGGCAAAGCTGCTAAGCGGCGGGCCGCGCGCTACGTCGTGGCGATCGGCAGGGTGAAGTGGAAATCCGACCCCTTGCCTTGGTCGCTGTCGACCCAGATCTTTCCACCGTGCAGCTCGACGATCTGACGCGTGATGGCGAGGCCCAGCCCGGTGCCGATGATCTTGCCGCTCGTCTTCTCATATCTCTCGTAGCGGCTGAAGAGCCGGTTCACGAACTCGGGAGCGATGCCGATGCCGCGGTCCCTGACGCTCACGTCCACGTGACCGTCCCGAGCTCGGCTGGTGACCACCACCTCGCCTCCGTCGGGCGAATACTTGATGGCGTTGCTCAAGAGGTTGGTGATGATCTGGGCGATGCGGTCCGGGTCGCACTGCGCAACCGGTTCGCGCGCGTCGAAGTCGCAGGCGATCACGTGCTTGGCGGACGACGCTCTCGCCCGCACCACGGCCTCGTTCAGCAGCGCGTTGATATTTGAGCGCTCGAGGTTCAGCGTCAACCGGCCGGCCTCGATCCGGTCCAGGTCGAGCATGTCGTTGATCATCCGGTTCAGGCGTTCGGCGTCCTTGTTGATCTCGGTGGCAAACCCTTTTGCTTCATCGATGGTTATCTCGGAATCGCGGATCATCTCGCTGAAACCCTGGATCCCGACCAGGGCGGTCCGGAACTCGTGGCTGACCAGGGCGACGAACTCGCTCTTCAACTGGTTCAGCCGCTCCAGTCCCGCCAGGTGGGCAACCGCAGCTTCGTTGGCGGCATGGTCGGCGTCTGTGTCCTCGTACATTGCGAGGAAGTAGTCGATCCGGCCTGACGGGTTCCTCACAGCCGTGGCGCTCCAGTGCAGCCACACCTCGCTTCGGTCTGCGCGTATAGCGCGGCTGTCGGATTCGATCGTGTCGACGGCACCCTTCCACAGGGGCTGGAAAGTCTCGAAAACACGATTGAACTCGTTGGGGTGAAGGTAGGAGGCCACCGGGTTGCCGACCATCTGCCGCGCCTCGGCGCGCAGCAGGGCGGCCAGGCGCGGGTTGACGTCGATGATCCTCATGTCGGGCCCGACGCGGGCTATGCCCAGCGGGGCGTGGGTGACGATCTCATCGAGCAGGCTGTTGCGCCGCGCGAGCTGGCCTTCCATCCGCTGGCTCGCTACGAGCATTGAAAGCGAATCTCGGTGCGAAAGCACCTGGCTACCCACTAGCAGGATCCCGATACCACCCACCAGGACGGTGCCGAAGCGATCGAGCGAGTGGTCGGTGGTGGCCAGGTGGATGGCAACCACGGCTGCCGCGAGGACGGCCGCCCAGGGCAAGGCGAGCTGCCAGAGCTCGATGGGGCCTTCCGCTATCACGGCTTCGGTCTCGTTGGTGGGCCACAGCGGAGCGAGCGCGATCATCAGGTACCCGACCACCCAGCCGGCGTCAAGGACGGAGCCGATGGACCCGAACGTCCCGTTGGCGGTGAGGTAGGCGAAGGCGCTGTCCGCCAGCGCAGCCGAAGCCAGGCCCCCGAGTAGCAGGAACAGTCGGCCGAGCTCGGTCTTGCGTGCCCGGCGAACGGCCAGCACCAGGACCGTGATCGTGACGATGTCGCCGAGCGGGTACGCGAGACCGATCAGCTTGGCCGCCGGCGATGCGGGCGAGTTCGAATAGACCTGGCCCAGGCCCATGGCCCACGCGATGAACAGGAGCGACAGGGCGATGATCGCGCCTGCCAGCAGGGCCTCCCCGCGGGTGGTCAGGCGCGATGGGGCCGAGGTGAACGCGAAGACGCCGCCCACCGCGAGCGGGACTGCCAGCAGGTAACCGGCATCGGCGGCTGACGGGAACGGGACGTCAACGCCCAGGCCGACCTCGTACACCGACCAGATGACCTCGCCGATCCCCCAGCTCGCCGCCGAAGCGGCGAACAGGCTCCACGCGATCCGGGTGCGACGCTGGTTCCTGGCCGCGGCCAGCCCGCAGCTCGCGGCTGCGATGAAGGCGGCCACCGCCTCGCCGATGTCGTCGACGGCGATCGTCGCGTGGTCTCCGCCGACCCGAAAGGCGGTCCAGGCGACGAACGCTGCCGCGAGTGTGCCGGCGACGACGGCCGCGATCGCGAAGACCCGCCAGCCGCGCAAGCCGAGTCCGGCCGCCATCAGGCGCGGACCTGGCAGGTGAGGGCCCGCCCCGATCGCGTGGGAGGGGCGCAGCCGTGCCGGGTAGGTCGGAGAAGGAGGAGTGGACACTTCTCCGTGCCTATGTTAATTCAACCTGTGCGTCAGTTAACATGCGAGGGCACTACTCGCGGCACAGCCGCGAAGGGTGTGACACGGCCAAGCGGGAGGCACTGCGTGGAGATCAGTGGAAGCGCGATCGGTGGCGCAAATGCCACCGAGACTGCGGGCGGCATGGAAGGGTCGGCCGATATCCGGCCGGCGCGGGCGTTGGCGGCGGTCCTGGTGGCAGGCGGCGCCATGGCTCTTTGCGCCATGCCCGCCCTGGTCGCGCTCGGCGCGGGCACGATGCAGATCGAACCGCTGGCCAACGGGCTTGAGAGCCTGGCTGCGGTCGTCGTCGGGGTGAAGTTGACGGCGGCAGCCTCGGCTGTGGCCGCGCGCTGGTGGTCGGAGCACGCGGCCAGGTTAGCCACCGCGCGAGCCAGTTGATCCTTGGTTGCTCTGATTTCGCAAGGTCTCGTCGCCGCGTGGTCTGCGCGGCATAAGGAGGTGATTTGAATGCGAAGACTGCTGTTCGCCGCGATTTTGGCGACGCTGCTGGTCCTGGTCCTCTCGATGGGCGTCGGTGCCGAGGGGTCTGTCGGCTGCTGCGCGTAGCACCCAGGCCGCTGGGCGCTCGTCAATTATTTCTGTCAAGTGAGGTTCGGCTGCATTAAGCTGGCGACGTGTCAGCCGTGTCTTCGCAGCCTGCCGAGCCACGCGCACCGACGGGCTCGTCGAAGGCGTCGGGACGTCGAGGACGCCGTCGCGGAGTCGAGATCAAGCCAGGATCTGCCAGGCAAGCACGCCTCGAAGCCGGCCTGAGCCTGGCGCAGGTGGCAGGCGACCAGGTCAGCCGTACTGCGATCTTCTTTGTCGAAACCGGAAAGGCGAAGCCGTCGATGGAGACTCTTCGCCTGATCGCGGAACGCACAGGCCGCCCGCTCGAGTTCTTTCTCGCCCAGCCCGCGGAGGGCGATCCCGCGATGTTCGCCGGAACGGCGGAGCTGGAGCGCCTGATCGCGACCGGCGCCCTCAGCGAGGTGGTCGCGAAGGGTGAGAGGCTGCTCGATCAGAGGTTGCACCCCGATTCCGAGGCGACGGTCCGGCACCTGGTCGCTATGGCTCATCTCCGGCTCGGACAACCCGTGGTGGGACGCCGCATGGCGGCCGCGGCACGGGCCCACTTCGAGCGGACCGGCGACCTGCTGATGACGGCCGAATGCCTGTGCTCCGAGGCCCAGGGCGCCTACCTCATGCAGGATCCCGCAGCGCTGTCGCTGGCCGAAGGTGCGCTGGCCACTGCTCGCTCTCTCAAGGCCCTGCCGCCGTCGACCGAGGTCCGCCTGCTGGGCACCCTTGGCTCGGTCCATGCCACCAATCGCAACTGGCCGGCGGCGATCGAGGCGTACGAGGCGGCGATTGCGGCCGGGGACAGCATCCAGGACCTGCGGCGCCTGTCGCTCACCTACAGCGGCCTCAGCCTCGCCTACCAGGAGACCGGTCAGATCAACCAGGCGACCCATTACAGCCACCGGGCGCTGGCGATCCACGAAACCTTGAACGACCGGATCTCTTTGGCCCGCTCCGAGAACAACCTGGGGGTGCTGCTCGTGCGGGTGGGCGAAGCCTCCGCGGCGCGACCCCATCTCGAACGGTCTTTGCGCCTTTTCGAAGAAACCGGGGTCGAGACCGGCAAGAGCGACGTCCTGCTCAGCTTGAGCGAGCTCGAATTCACACTGTCCAACTTCGAAGGCGCGGCTGAGCTGGCGCAACAGGCGATGAGCTTCGCGGTCGACGAGGCGGCGGCAGGCCGCATCGCTGACGCGCACCTTTGGTTGGGCCGGATCGCCGCTGCAGAACGGCGCGACCAGGTCGCCGACGTGGAGTTCGCAGCGGCGATCGAGGTTCTAGAGGGCGCCGATGCCGCCGATCGCCTCGGTTTCGCGCGCACGATTTACGCGGACGTCCTCGAAGCCAGGGGCGACCTTGTCGGCGCCAACCATCAGCTGAAGCAGGCGCTCGCCGCCGCCCGGCCGTCACAGCGCGCGATCGACTTACGGACGGCCACGGCCTGACCTTCGGCGCGGCGCGGGTCCGTCAATCGCCGCGGCCGTTCATATAGTTCGCATACTCGAGCGAGTCGACCAGGGCGAGCAGAGACGCCTCGATGATGTTGCTTGAGCACCCGACCGTGGTCCATCGCTTCGCATCCTTGCCCGATTCGATCAGCACCCGCGTGGTGGCGGCGGTACCGGCCTCGCCGTCGAGGATGCGCACCTTGTAATCGTGGAGGCTGACGCCTTCGAGCGCCGGGAACTGTGGGCTCAATGCTTTCCGTAGGGCCGCATCCAGGGCGTTCACCGGTCCATTGCCTGACGCGGCGGTGTGGAAGACAGCGCCGCCGACCTCGACCTTCACGGTGGCCTCCGCGTGCACCGATGCGCCGTTCTTGCGCACCTGGGTCGTGAAGTCCACCACCGTCCACGGCGCCGCGTAGCCGGGCTGCAGGCGCCGGACCAGCATCTCGAACGATGCTTCCGCCGCTTCGTAGGAGTAGCCGCGGTGCTCGAGCTCCTTGAGATGCTGCACCAGCCAGCGGGTCTGCGGGTCGTCGCGGTCGAGCTCCAGGCCGAACTCACGCGCCTTTGCGAGCACGTTGCCGCGCCCGGCCAGCTCCGAGACGAGGACTCGAGGCTCGTTCCCGACCAGGCCCGGGTCGATGTGCTGGTAGGCGTCCTTGTGCTTCAAGACCGCGGCGACGTGCTGACCGCCCTTGTGCGCGAACGCGCCATGTCCCACGAACGGCTGCTGCAGGGGCAGCGCGAGGTTCGCGATCTCGGCAACCGTCCGCGACAGGTCGCTGAACTTCTCCACCGATTCGCGGGGTAGTGCCTCCAGGCCCAGCTTCAGGACCAGGTCCGCCACCACGGACACCAGGTTGGCGTTGCCGCACCTTTCCCCGTAGCCGTTGATGGTGCCCTGGACCATGTCCGCGCCGGCCATCACGCCCTCGAGAGTGTTGGCCACCGCCAGCTCGCAGTCGTTGTGGCAGTGGATTCCGATGCGGGCTGCGGACTTGTCACCGCCGAGGGCTCGGCCCACCGCCTCGACTCCACGCCGGACGTCCATCGGAAGCGAGCCGCCGTTGGTGTCGCACAGGACGACCCACGACGCGCCAGCTCGCGCCGCGGTCAGGCAGACCTCGATCGCGTATTCCGGATCTCTGGCGAACCCGTCGAAGAAATGCTCCGCGTCGAAGATCACCTCCCGGCCGAGCCCGATCCCGTAGGCGACAGATTCCTCGACCATCGCGAGGTTCTCGGTCGTCGTCGTCTGGAGCACATTGCTCACCTGCCAGGGGTCGCTCTTGCCCACGAGCGTCCACACCGGAGCGCCACTGTGGGCCAGAGCGGCGAGGTTGGCGTCGTCCTCGCAGCGACCGCCGGCGCGGCGCGTCGCCCCGAAGGCCGCCAGCTTCGCGTTCTGCAACGGTTGCGTGTGCAAGCGGTCGAAGAGCTCCTCGTCTTTGGGGTTGGAGCCCGGGAACCCGCCCTCCACGTAGTCGAATCCCAGGCTATCCAGCAACCGTGCGATGCGCAGCTTGTCCGAGGCGGAGAAAGACACGGCGGGACCCTGCGCCCCGTCGCGCAGGGTGGTGTCGTACACCACGATTCTTCGGCTGGACATAAAAAAACCTCCCGACCTGGATGGCCGGGAGGTCCCACGACTCGAGCGGAGTGCGCTAAGTCGGGGGACCTCCCCGGCAAATCTCGATCGCAATTCCGATCCGGCGCAGTCTGCGCATTTGCCCGTAAGGGTAGAGCATCAACCTGGGCGCCGACATGGATTTCGCCCCCAAAACTGCACCGTGCGATTAGTGGCGCGCAGACAGCCCGGAAGCCCGCCCCACTGGTCTATCTTTCGCGCGTGACCCCGGACATCCTCGGTCTGCTGGTCGAGTCGCCCGACCGACCGGGCGTCTTCTACCGGGTGGCGGAGACCATCTTCCGCCACGGCGCCAACATCACCTACATCGCCGGCGGCGAGCACCGCACGGGTTCGGCGCAGCTGCAGATGGAGGTGACCGGCGCCGCCGACAGCGCGCAGCTGGTCAAAGACCTCGAAGAGCTCGAGGTGGTCACGAAGGTCACCGTCGTGCCGACCTTCCAGGCCATCTACGGCAAGCGCTTGATCGTGATCGGCGGCGGCGCCCAGGTCGGGATGGTGGCGCAGGGTGCGGTGTCGGAGGCGGATCGGCACAACATCCGCGGGGAGCGCATCTCGGTCGACACGATTCCGCTGGTGGGCGAGCAGCAGCTGGCGGACGCAGTGCGCGCGGTGGCGCGGTTGCACCGGGCCCGGGCGCTGGTCCTCGCGGGCGCCCTGATGGGTGGTGACATCACCAACGCGGTGCGCGAGATCCGCGAGGCGGGAATCCTGGTCGTCTGCACCAATATGGCCGGCTCGGTGCCCGGCGCCGCCGACCTGGTCGTCAGCGACCCGGTGGAAGCCGGGGTGATGGCCGTGATGCTGATCGCCGACACGGCCAGCTTTTCGATCGAGCACGTGCGCGGACGCCGCTTCTAGCCAGGTCTCCGATCCCGGTCTCAGAGCCGGCGCCTCAGAGCTCGCGCGTCCTGACCCGGACCTCCATCGCGCCTCCGGCCGAACCGACGTAGATCCCTCGGGTCGGGGCGGCGTCCGTGTAGTCGCGACCCACCGCCAGCCGCACGTGGTTCTGAGACGTTCGGACGGGCCGCGTGGCGTCGTAGCCGATCCAGCCCTTGCCCGCCACCCAGCCTTCGGCCCAGGCGTGCGAGGCGGTCGTGACTCCTTTGGCGCCGGCGAAATGGATGTAGCCGCTCACGTAGCGGGCGGGCACACCCATCGCGCGCGCCACCGCGATGAAGAGGTGGGCGAAGTCCTGGCAGACTCCGGCTCGCAGCGTGAGCACGTCGTCGACCACCGTGTAGACATTGGTCACCGCCCGGTCGTACGTGAACTCTCGGCTGATCGTCAGCGTCAGCTCATCGAGGGCTCGCTCCACCGAATCGGGCGACGAGGGGTCCGAGATGGCGTGACGGTGTGCCAGCTCGCGGACGCCTTCGACGTCCTTCACGGGGGAACGGAACCGCAGAAAATCCTGGACCAGATCCTCGCCGGGTTCCGGGTCAGACCCCAGTCCCGTCTCCACGATCGAGCGGCTGACCACGCTCAGCCGGTTGTGCGGCCGCACCAGGTTGAAGTAATGGACATGGTTGCCGTAGCCGTCCAAGTAGGCGTTCGCCTTGATGCCCGAGCTCAGCTCGAGAGAGAACTCGAGGCATCGCTGACCTGCCCCATCCATCGGCTGCAGCCTCACCTCCATCATGGTTTCCGCGATCGGGCCGGAGTAGACGTATCGGGTGCTGTGCACGATCTCGAGCTTCATCGCAGCGGCGCCCGGAGCTGCTGTTGCTGCTGCGGCATGGCCCGCCCCTGGTCGCCCATGACCGCGGTCGGGACCTTGCTCGGGTGGAAGTACGTCTCGCGCAGCGCCACCTCGAGCTGGCGCAGGAGTGAGCGGCACTCCGAGTCGAACACGACCGGGCCCTCCGCCACCGCTCGCGAGTCGGCCTGCTCGAACATCGACGCGAACCGGATCAGGATCCGGCGCGGCCGCGAGCGCCGGCCGCCTCCGTCGATCCTAGCCACCGACTCGAGCGCGGCCGAGGCTGAGAACCGCGCGGACCTCGGCAGCGTGCGGTCGAGCAGCAGGCATTCGATCACACGATCGGGCGTCACGCCGCCGGAGTAGCGCGCCTGGTACGACTCGAACGCGAAACACGACCTGAGCACGGCCGTCCACTCGAGCGCATCTTCCGGCGTGCCGGCGAGCTCCGCCGATTTCCGGGTGACGATGGAGGTCACGTTGCCGGCGCGCTCGACGAACTTCCCGAGGCGCACGAAATCGCGGGCCTCATCGTGCGGCATCGTGTCGTCGAGCAGGCCGTCGACGAGACGGACGCTCATCTGCACGTCTTTGAGGAACGGGTAAAGGTCCGGCTGCCACCGCGACTCCTGGACTCGCCAGTGCAGCGCATTGACCTGCTCGTAAAGCTCGCTGGGCAGTGATGGCCTGACCGCCTGCGCCGCGAGGCGAGCGGCGCCGATGCTTGCGCGCACCGACGGTCCGAGCGTGCCGCCGACCACCAGCTCGACCGCCTGGTCGCGCCGGCCGGTGTCGCTGTTCAGCCACCCCGCCAGCTCCATGAACCGCCTCCAGTATTCGGGCCCCGGCTCGTCCCGGCGGTCGAGCGACTGCGCCACGTGGACGCCCAGGATCCGCGCGAGGTGATCGGCCCGTTCGAGGTGGCGCCCGAGCAGCGTGAGAGATGTGGCTGCGCGGCTAAGCATCGTCGCCGTCCAGCGGGTCCTCGATCACCCACGTGTCCCGGCTGCCGCCACCCTGCGAGCTGTTGACCACGAGCGAGCCAGGCTTGAGTGCGACCCGGGTCAGGCCGCCGGACGTGACCGTCACGTCGGGCCCGGTGAGGACGAACGGCCGCAGATCCTGATGGGTCCGCCTGAGCCGGCCGCCATCCATGACGGGTTGGACCGAAAGCGCCACCACGGGTTGGGCGATGAACGAACGGGGCCTGGCCGCGATCCGCCTTTTGAAATCCTCTCGCTCGGCGCTCGTCGATTCCGGGCCGATCAGCATGCCGTAGCCGCCTGAGCCGTCGACGGTCTTGACCACGAGCTTGTCGAGGTTGGCGAGGACATGCTGGCGCTGGGTCTCGTCGGCGCAGAGGAAGGTTTCGACGTTGGGTAGGATCGGGTCTTCGTCCAGGTAGTAGCGGATGATCTTCGGCACCAGCGCGTATACCGCCTTGTCGTCGGCCACGCCGTTGCCGAGGGCGTTCGCGATGGCCACCTTGCCGGCCCTACAGGCGTTCACCAGCCCCGCCACCCCGACCAGCGATTCCTGCCGTCCGAAAATCGGGTCGAGCCACGTGTCGTCGATGCGGCGGTAGATCACGTGGACGGGGCGCAGGCCCTGCGTGGTGCGCATGAACACGTGGTCCTGGTCGACCACCAGGTCGGTGCCTTCGACCAGTTCTATACCCATCTGCTTGGCGAGATAAAGGTGCTCGTAGTAGGCGGAGTTGTTGAGCCCCGGCGTGAGCAGGACCACGGTCGGATCGTCGATTCCCTCGGGAGCCAGCCAGCGCAGCAGGCGTAGGAGCTCGTGCACGTAGCCCTCAACCGGGCGCACCTGGTAGCCGGCGAACAGCTCGGGCAGCACGCTCTTCATGACGTGGCGGTTGGCGAGCACGTAGGAGACGCCTGACGGAGTCCGCAGGTTGTCCTCCAGGACGAAGAAATCCCCCTTGCCGTCGCGGACGAGGTCGACGCCGGCGACGTGGCAGTGGAGGCCGTGGGGCACAGGCAGCCCTTCGATCTCGCGGAGGTAGAGCGAGCTCGTGAGCACGAGGTCGGGCGCCACGCCCCGCTGCTTCAAGATCAGCTTGCGGCCGTACACGTCATCCAGGAACTGGTTCAGCGCCCGCATCCGCTGCTCCAGGCCTTTTTCCAGGTGCCGCCAGGTCCGGGCGGAAAGGATCCTCGGGATGATGTCGAACGGGAAGACCTTCTCGGTGCCCTGGGCGTCCGGGTAGACCGCAAACGTGATCCCGTGGTTGCGAAACATCTGCATCGCCAGGTCGTGGCGGCGCTGGAGCTCGTCCGGCCCGAAGGCCTGGAGGCGGTCGTAAAGCCGCCGGTAGGTGGGCCTCGGGCGACCTTCACCCGCAAGCATCTCGTCATAGAAGCCGTTGACCTGGTAGCCGCTGTCGAGGGAATTCAAAGGGGCCACAGTTATAGTTTCTGCGCCATCGCGACATCAAGAGGCACGATCGAGCTGCGGGTGGGCTGCGAGTTCAGGTACGACGTGAGCGCTCCGACGGTTGCCACGGTCCAGGTTCGACCGCGCTCGGACGCCCGTCACCAGCTCGTGACGGAGACGTGGTCGACGCAGCCGTCCGTGCCGGTCGACGAGTACGCCGACATCTACGGCAACCCGATCAAGCGCCTGGTCATGCCCACCGGACCCCTGCTGCTCACGTACGACGCGATCGTCTTGGTGCCGGACGAGCCGGACCCTGACGCTTCGGCCGCCGGCCAACCACCGATCGAGCAGATCCCCGGCGAGCTATTGCACTTCACCCTGCCGAGCCGTTACTGCCTGTCGGACCAGTTGATGGGGATGGCGTGGGAGCTGTTCGGACAAACGGAGCCGGGCGCAGCGCGAGTGCAGGCTGTCTGCGACTGGGTGCACGACCACATCCAGTTCCAGTACGGGGCGAGCAACCCGCTGACCACCGCGATCGACGTGCTCGAGAACCGCAAGGGCGTGTGCCGGGACCTCACCCACCTGGCGGTCAGCTTCTGCCGAGCCCTCAACATCCCGGCCCGCTACGTCTTCGGCTACCTGCCCGACCTGTACGTCCCTTTCAGCGACGCCCCGATGGATTTCGCGGCCTGGATGGAGGTCTGGCTGGGAGATCGCTGGTGGACGTTCGATCCGCGCAACAACGAGCGTCGCGTCGGGCGGGTGCTGATCGGTCGTGGCCGCGACGCGCTGGATGTCGCCATGCTCACGACCTTCGGCCCGGCGGCGTTCCGCTCCATGACCGTGTGGGCCGACCGGGCCCAGGCGGACTGATGGCCATCGATCCCGTTTCCGTCGACTGGGCCGGAGTGCGCAAGGCGTCGTATCTCGTTCGCCAGAGCTTTCGGTACGAGTACCCGGAACCGATTTGCGATCTCAACCACCGTCTCGTGGTCATCCCACCCGAGCGTTTCGGCGACCAGCGCAGGCTGCGCCACGAGCTGTCGGTCGATCTCGAAGGCGTGCGCCTCGAGGATCGTCGCGATCGGTTCGGCAACGTGGTCGTCGAGGTGTTCGCGTCGCGGGTGTCAGACGTGATCGAGTTCACGGCCGAAGTCGCGGTCGAGCGCCGCTCCGAGGAGCCGAACCGCCTCGCCGACGGCTGGCTCGCCGACGGCTACCTGCTGGAGCCCTCGCGCCTCACCGCTGCCGACGATCGTATTCGGTGCGCCGCCGAGCAGCTGGCCTCGTCGGCCGAGTGGGGCCTTCCCCTCGCGGACCGCATCAACGACTGGGTCTACCAGTCGATGACCTACCGGTACGGGATCACCGGGGTCCGGACCAGCGCGGCCGAGGCGCTCGCCCTCGGCGCCGGCGTGTGCCAGGACTACGCCCACGTCATGCTCGCCATCTGCCACGTCTGCGGCCTGCCGGCGCGATACGTCTCAGGTCACCTGCTCGGCCAGGGCGGCACCCACGCCTGGGTGGAGGTCGTGCTCCCGACCGGGGACGGCACCGGCGACGCCGTGGCGTCGGCATTCGACCCGACCCACGCGAGCCGTGGCGGCCTTGGTTACGTGACCATCGCGGTGGGGGCGGATTATTCGGACGTCGCGCCAACGTCCGGCAGCTATCGCTCTCCCGCTCAGGGCAGGCTCATCACCAGCAAGCAGGTGACGCTGACCGAGCTGGAATGAGCCCGGCGGGACCCCGGAGAAAGCGGCCGGGCCTCAGCTCCAGGCGCGTGCCTTCAACGGCCGCCGCTTGAGGGCCGCATCGGCGTCGTCGGTCGTCACGTAGCGCCTGCGAAAGTTCCGGAGCGCGAAACGGTCGCACGCGGTTTCCGCCGACGACCCCTTGTGCAGCACCTCGTGCAGGTACCAGTGCAGCCATTCGTGGCAGTACAGGAACCGCAGCACGTCCCGTCGCCCCCGAAAGGACACGGTCTCCGAGGCCCACGCGAACTGCATCCCGGCGCCCCGCTTGCGCCGGGCCGCGAACACGACCGGCTCCTTGAACGCCTTGAAGGGGATCGGGACCTGGAGGACGATCCGACGTTCCTCGAACTCGCAGCGCGCCGCGAGGTGGGGGGCCGAACGGTAGCGCAGCGGCTTGACCACCACGTCGTAGTCGCAGCGGGGCAGGCCTTCCAGCGCCCGGCGAGCGGCGGTCGAGGTGAAGCCGGCCAGCTCGGACCTTATGCCCATCTGCGGGACACGATAGGCGGTTTCCAGGGGGCATGGCCGGAGGGCCGCTGGCGCCCATCGTTGCGGCGCGCACACGCTGTTCGTCGGCCTCGTACGCTGCACCGGAGATGGCAAGCCGCCCGAAAAGCCGCTTCTGTTTGGTGGCGCTCGTGCGGGACGATCGTCCCGCGACATCGGCCTTCGACTGAGCGGCGCTGTGCGACACCGCATCATGCAAGCGGTTCTGGCCGCGCAAAAGACGGTTCCTTTTCGCGTCCTGAAGGCGTTTGACGAGAGCCATGCCGGCAACTACGCCTCGGCCCTTGCGTTTTCCGGCTTCCTGGCGATGTTCCCGATGATTCTGGGTGCGCTGTCGATCATCGGCTTGATAATTCGCAACCCGGGCGCCGCGGCAGACTTCCAGACCCTCATCGTGCAGATGTTCCCGGCCAGCGCCCAGACCGAGCTGAGGAGCGCCATCCAGGGGGTCAAGCAGTCCGCGGGGTGGATGGGCCTCGTGTCGATCGGCGGCCTCATCTGGAGCGCGAGCGCTCTATTCGCGACCATGGAGTTCGCGCTCACCCAGATCTTCGTCACGAAGAAGCGCCACATGTTGCGCCAGAAGCTGATGGGATTCGCGATGATGCTGCTGCTGGTCGCGGCGATCGTGGTCACGGTGGGGGTCAACTCTGTTTCCGGGTTCCTGCCATACGCGTGGATCGCGAGCCTGCTCGTGGGTGCCATCGTCATGATCGGCTTGCTCGTGGTCCTTTACCGTTTCGTCCCCAATCGCGCGTTCACCCTTCAGCAGGTGCTGCCCGGCGCCGTGCTGGCCGGCCTCCTGATCGAGGTCCTTTCGCTGGCTTTCCCCTTGTACGCGCGGTACGCGGGCAGGTTCAACACGTATGGCGCCCAGTTCGGGCTTTTCTTTCTGCTGGCCACGTGGTTCTACCTGCTGAGCGAGCTCATGCTGCTGGGCGCTGTATACAACCGGTTCCGGATGGGGGAACCACTGAAGGAGGGCCTCATCGCTCGCCCGAGGGGAGACTCCCTCGACAATCGGAAGGAGGTCGAGGCGATCCCGCAGGACAAGAAGGGGTCGGCTCCCGAGCAATCCTCGGTCAGATAGGCCTGCGGAGCCGACTCAGAAGACCGACCTTGGAGCGGAGCTGGCGACGCTTCCGCCCGCCAGCGCCCGAGCGATTGGCTTGTCTTATGGTTTGGGGCCGATGCGACAGGTCTTGCTGTGGTGCGCGCAGAACCGCTGGCTGGCGGCACATGTGCCGCGCTGGGGTTTCGCGCGCCGCGCCGTGAGGCGTTTCCTTCCCGGTGAGGGGTTCGAGAGTGCGCTGACTGCTGCGGTCGACTTGAAGGCCCAGGGCGTCGGTTCGGTATTTACCCGGCTCGGCGAAAACGTGAAGGACCTGGAGGAGGCCAACACCGTTGTCGAGCATTACGAAGAGGTGCTCGCCGCCTCGACAGGGGTCGGCGCCGAGATATCGGTCAAGCCGACGCAGCTCGGGCTCGATATCGACGCCAAGCAGGCCTTTGTGAATTTGCAGCGACTGGCCACGGCCGCCGCCAAGGCCAGGTCCTTTCTCTGGGTCGACATGGAAGGCAGCTCATACACCGACACGACCCTCGACCTGTACACGCGCGTCCATGCCGAGCACCCCAACACCGGCGTCTGTCTTCAGGCGTACCTGCACCGGACCGTCAGTGACGTCGCCAAGCTGCTCACGCTCAAGCCGGCCATCAGGCTTGTCAAGGGCGCTTATGCCGAACCGCCGTCCATCGCGTTCACAGCCAAGCGAGACGTCGACGCCAACTACCTCGCCCTTTGCGTGATGCTGCTCCACGAACTCAAGCGAAAGAAGCTGCGACTGGTCCTCGGGACGCACGACGTCGACCTCGTCGCCCGCGTGTGGCGCTTTGCCGAGGCCACAGGTATGGATAGGTCGCAAATCGAGGTGAACATGCTCTACGGGATCCGGACCGGTGAGCTGGTCAGGCTCGCGCAGGAGGGCTTCGCGGTGAAGGACCTGATCGCTTATGGTGACGCCTGGTACGCGTGGTACCTGCGCCGCCTCGCTGAGCGCCCCGCCAACGTGCTGTTCGTAGCCCGTCAGATGCTTCCCTAGAGTCTGCGAGCTCCGCTCCCACGGGGAGAGAAGCTCGACGCGGTGACCCGCTCCGACGAGCAACGCCTCTCGATGAATGTCGCCGCAACTGTCTTTACGCATGGCATTCAATCGGTGGCCTCCTGCTTGAATTCGCTCTACGCGAGCCTCGCGATCAAGGCTGGGCCGGGCTGGTCAGCCGCCGATGAGAGAACGCTGTGAAGTTGCCGTGTCTGGTCGAAAGGCAAAATGAAATGCGGTACATGTGCGACGCTTGTGCCTTGATCGTGAGCGGCAGCGGCTGCTCCGCACCGAGCGCGTTCGCCTCGCGGGTGATCGAATTGCGAGCGAACATGCTGATGTAGCGCGCACATGGGACGCCTGTGCCGCCTGCATCGGAGGGAAGGAAATCGTTGATGACCGGATGCGCCACCATTACACCGACTCCGCTCAAGCGGACGATTGGTTTGACACCGCCATGCTGGCGCGGTCGTAGCGGGCGACGCGAACTCGGAATGATTGGTCCGGAGCTTTCGAATCGTCGCGCGACCGGTGAGCCGATCCAGTCGTGAGGAGGCTCATGGTGCTGGTGGGCGTCGCGCTACTGCTCGGCAGCGAGGCCTGGCCGCGGCCGTTGCCTCCTGCTCCGCTCGCGGGGTTCAGCTTCAGCCCGCTGCTCTCAGAATCGGCTCACCATGACCCGCGGGCGGACCTGGGTCTGCTGCTCGCCGACACCAACCCGGACCTGGTGCGCCTGCCGATCTACTGGGAGTCGGTCGAGCCCACGCCCGACCAGCTGGATTTTTCCGAGATCGACGGACTGCTGGCCGTGGTGGCCCGGCACAACGAGTTGGCCGTCAACCCGACCCGCGTGGTGCTCACGGTCGGCGCGCGCAACTTTCTTTATCCGGAGCTGCACGAGCCGGGCTGGGCGCGGCCTCGCTGGCAGCCTTTCTTGAACAACATGCAAGCCGCTCCGGCATATCGCGCTTACTTCGACACGAGCATCACCAGGTATCGCGATTCGCCGCTGCTGTACGCATGGCAGGTGGAGAACGAGCCTCTTGACTACGTCGGCAACGCTTCGACAGGCGACGACCAGATCAAGGTCGCTCAGCTCTCCTGGGAGATGGGCGAGGTCCGTCGCCTCGATCCGGGCCACGAGGCGATGACGACGACGTTCGACGGGTGGAACGTCGCCGTAGACATGCTGCAGGTCTACGCCAAGCCCGTGCTGCAGGTCCTCGGCGGCTACCCGAGCGGTCACCCCGAGGAGGTGCTGCAGGCCGGCGACGCGCTTGGCCTGGACATGTACATCGATGGCCCCTCGACGCCACTGCGCTTCACGGGCACGGACCTGCGCGAGGCCTGGAAGGAGCAGTCGCTCGCCTTCTGGATCTCACGCGCCAACTCCATGGGCAAGGACGTCTGGATCTCGGAGATGCAGGCGCAACCCTGGGCGGACCTGTCGGGAAAGTTCACCGAGGACGACCTCCTCACCAGCGCGGCCGGGTACCGGCAGGAGCACCTGCAGGTGGTGTTGATGTGGGGAGTCGAGACCTGGCTGGCGGACCCGGCCTGGATGGCGGCGGCCACCAGGGCTATGGCCATCCTGCGTAGTCCGTAAAAACGCGGCGCCGGTCAGGTCGCGACGATACGGTGGCGGTTCTTGCTCGCCACGATGTAGCTGCCTGACGACGTGGTGACGTGTAGGTCCACCACGTACTCCCCGTAGCTCAGCGGGGCGATGATCGATTTATCGCTCGTGCATGCGCTCGTGACGGTGACCTTGATCGTCGTATTCGCCCCGGCGGCCACGCTGGCTGGATCGAAGGTGGCGCTCCCCGCGTCGTACGTGGCGCCGATCTTCTCGAGCCACGGCCCTTTGGTCGCCGCGAGCTTCAATTGAGCGGTGACCGATTGGATCGTGACCGAAGAGGATGTGGGGTTATGCGCATCCAGGGTTGCGTGCAGCGGGTACGTCGTGTTGTCGGAACCCGACGGACAGGCGAACGTGGCGTCCACGGTCTCGTTGTCGAGGCTGAACTTGGGCGGTCCCGACGAGCAGCCTGCGGCCATCACGCAAGCGACGACCGTCGCGAGCGCGAAAGGTGTGGCCCTTCTCACGAGGCGCGCCGGCCTCGTTCGGTGGCGGTCGCGACCGCGAGCAGGCCGCTGAACACGGCGCCCTCGAACACGCCGTAGAAGATCGAGCGGAGCAGCGGCTGGTTGAATGGCCCGATATTGATCAACAGCATGAGTACGGCGAACACCGGAAACGACAGCGCGAGCTGCCTCCAGGTCTCCAGCCTTTCCCACCAAAGGACGAGCGGCGGTGGCGGCCTTTCCTTTTGCGATTGGCCTTCGCGCGGAGTCCCCATCGATCCGGATGATATGCCGTGAACCCGGGACGGGCCGTACGCCTCGTCGCGCCTGCGGCCTTCCTTCTATGTGTGGCGGCCTGCGACCCGGTGATGGGGACCGGGTCAGGCAATCCGCCTGACCTGTCCCACTACATCCAAGTGAACTACACGGACCAGTCGGTGGTCGTGGTCCTCGTCGCGGGATATCCCGCGGGTGACTACCAGTTCAACTACAACGGCTATGGGAACGGCGCGCTCGTGCTCACGGTCCCGGTCGGCTGGAGCGTGACGGTCCAGTGCGAGAACCATGGCACCGTGCCGAACTCGTGCTCGGTGGTCAAGGGCGGGCAGGACTCTGCGCCCGTCGACCCGCAGTGGTCGACGCCCAACCCGCGACGCGGGCTGGACCCGGGCCAGTCCGCCAGCTTCGAGTTCCAGCCGACCCAGACGGGCAGCTTTCGCATCGCCTCACTGGTCGGCGGCAACGAGGCAAGCGGCATGTGGGCCGACCTCGAGGTGAAGGCCGGCGGCAAGCCCACCCTGACCGGAACCTGATGACCTTGTGCATCGGCAGTCAACGCGCGATTCCGCCGCTATTGTGAGCAACGATGGGTCACCTGGACTCGCAGCGATCCCTGCCTGTCCTCGGCCCTGAGCCATCCGGCTTCAGCCCGGTGGCGAAGAAGCTGCGGCTCGCGCTTGACCACAAAGTCGTCGTCTTGAACGCCCCCGAAGGGTACGTGGCCCGGCTGCGACCTGGGCCGGCCCACGTACGCACGGCCCTCGAGCCGCAGGAAACCTACGACGTGGTCCAGCTTTTTGTCGGCGACGTCGAAGAGCTGCGCCGCTTCGGGCGCGAAGCGGTGGGGGCCCTCAAGCCCAACGGCCTTTTGTGGATCACCTACCCCAAGACCGGCAAGACCGGCGGCGCCACGGATCTCTCCCCGACACCCTGGTGGATGCGGCGTGAGGTGCTCGGCGAGGTAACGTCGGAGACCGGTTACAAACCAGTCGCTTTCGTATCGATAGACGATCAGTGGACGGCTTTGCGCTTCAAGCGAGCCTGACGATCCAGGAGCGTCACGTCGAAGCGCGCGGTCCGGTCGGCGTTTGACCCGAATCCTGGTGGTCGCCGACGAGGTCGACGAGACCATTGAGGGGGACAAGCTGTCCGCCCTCAGGCCCGACATCATCCTTTCCTGCGGCGACCTGCCATTCGATTACCTGGAGTATCTCGTCAGCGCCCTGGACGTGCCCCTTCTCTATGTGCCGGGGAACCACGACCCCAGCCTGAAACCGGCCGACCCGACCTGGGTTCCGCTCCAGGTGGAAGAGCCCGTGGCGGGGCCGCGAGGCTGCGAGAGCATCGACGGCCGCGTGATCGAGGCTGCCGGCATGCACATTGCAGGGCTGGGCGGCTGCGTGCGCTATAGGCGCGGCGTCAACCAGTACACGCAGGGCGAGATGCGCAGGCGGGCACTGAACCTGGAGCTGCGGGTTCGCCTGAAGAGGGTCCCCCAGGGCCGCCGCCGCCTGGACATCCTCGTCACGCACGCGCCGCCATTCGGAATCGCCTCCGCCCAGGACGCCGCCCACGCCGGTTTTGTGGCCTTCGAGCGCGTGATCCGCACCTTCGGCCCGCTCGTCGCGGTCCACGGGCACGTCCACCCCTACGGTCGAAGCCAGCCCGAGCGCTCCATCGGCTCGACCCGCATCATCAACACGGTGCCCTCCCGCCTTATCGAGGTCTAGAGGGCGAGCGAGACCCCTGCGCCTTCGGCGATCGCCCGGTCGTAGACGAGGCGCGCGGTGGCGGCGTCCTCGACCGCGTGCCCGGTCGACTTGTAGAGGGTGATCTCGTCCTCGGTGCGCCTTCCAGGCCGCGTGCCGGCCAGGACCTCGCCGACCTCCGTGATCGACCCGGGGTCGATTTCCTGCAGCTCGACTGCGCCCGCCGGCGGCGGAGTGCTCGCGGAGCCGCGCCACTCCACGAAAATGCTGCTCGCGGCGATGGTCTGCGCGTCGACCTCCGGCCCCCACGTGCCGCCCACCGAGCTGACGTGGGCGCCCGTTTTCAACCACTCGCGCCGGATGACCGGCGTACGCGCGTCGGTGCAACAGGCCACCACGTCTGCGCCTCTCGTGGCCTCTTCGAACGAGCTCGAAACGTGCGCGCGGGGGTGGCGCGCGGCCAGCGCCGCCGCGTGGTCCGCGTTGCGCGACGCGATGCGAATCTCTTTGAAGTCTCGGATCCTCGGGAACGTCTCGAGGTGGGACCACCCCTGCACGCCCGCACCGAGAATCGCGAGTACCGATGAGTCCTCGCGCGCCAGCGCCCGGGCCGCGACCGCGGCCGTGCCGCCGGTGCGGATGGCGGTGATGTAAGTCCCGTCCATCACCGCCAGGGGCGCGCCCGTGGCCTCGTCGAAAACCGCGATCAAGCCCTGGTGTGAGGGAAGCCCGGCGTCGTGGTTGGCGGGGAATACGGAGACGAGCTTGACCTCGAGCGCGACGCCAGGCACGTAGCCCGGCATGGCGCCGAGGATACCCCGCTCGCCGACGCGAGCGCCCGCCCGCGGCGGCACCGAGGTGACGCCGGAGGAGAACAGCACCAGCGCCTTGCCCAGGGCCTCGAGCATCGCGTCGACATCGAGGAGACGTTCGACCTCCGCCCGGCTCAGGTACAGGAGCTCGCCCACGGCGGCGATCATAGAGGCAAGTGAAGGAGTTCCTCCGCAACGGCAAGCTGCTGAACCTGATGCTGGGGCACCTGACAGTCGACAGCTACGTGGGCGTCATCCCCGTGCTGTATCCGGTGCTCATCGGTAGGTTCAGCCTGAGCCTGGCGACGGTCGGCCTCGTCAGCCTGGCGTACAGCGGGATGGCGGCCGCATCGCAGCCGTTGTTCGGCTTGCTGGCCGATCGCTTCGGCACTCGCTTGACCGGCCTTGCCCTCTGCTGGACCGCGCTGACCTTCGCCCTGGTCGGTTTCGTCAACAGCTTCCCGCTGTTGCTGGGACTGGCGTTCCTCTCCGGCTTCGGCTCGGGCGCCTTCCACCCATTGGGCGCGCTCGACGTGCGCGCGCTGCTGCCGGCCTGGCGCCGCAGTGCCGGCATGTCCATCTACGTCACGGCGGGGACTGTCGGCGTCGCCCTTGGACCGCTGATCGGGATCTTCGTCTTCGGCACCTTCGGGATCCACGGCACCGGCCTCCTCGTCGTCCCAGGCGTCGTGACCGGCGGGTACCTCCTGTGGCGGATGGGCGGCCCGGTGCGTTCCGCCGCAGCGGGCGTGCGCACGGCCGTCTCAGCCCCCTCCGGCGTCCCTGTCTTCGCCCTGGCGATGGTCATCGGAGTGATGATGTCGCGCAGCTGGACCGTCAACGTCTTCCAGGCCTTCACGCCCACCTGGTACAAGGAGCTCGGCTACGGGCCGGCTTTCTACGGTCCGCTCGCCACGACCCTGGTCCTCGCGAGCGCGGTCGGCACGGTTGGATGTGGGACGCTGGCGGATCGGTACGGCCGGCGCACGGTGATCCTCGTGACCCTGGTCCTGAGCATCCCCGCGATCCTTCTGTACACGGTCTATCCCGGGCCGTGGGCTTTTGCGAGCGCGATCCTCATCGGTCTGCTGGCCGCTTCCACCGCCCCGCTCATGCTGTTGATGGCGCAGCAGCTGATGTCCGCGCGCGCCGGTCTCGCGTCGGGCCTGGTGATGGGCCTCGGCTTCGTGACTGGCGCGATCGGGATCCCCATCAACGGCGCGATCGCCGACGCGATCGGCTTGCAGAAGTCGCTGATGACTCACGTGATCCTCGTCATCGCGACCCTCGCCATCGCGTGGTTCCTGCCGCGCGAAGACGAGATGGAGCGCTACAGCATCAAGCCCGAGCCGTTGCGCGCGGCCACGGACGCACGCTGACGCAATGACCGAGATGGCGCTCGTTTCAACTTTGCCGAATGGGTGATCCGAGGCATCGCCGGCGTGGCGCATCCCCATGCGTGGTCCGAGATCAGGTCGTCTCCATCACTAGGATCGGGTGATGCTCAGCAGGAACCTCTACGACCTGGTGGGCGGAGAGCCGACGTTCCGTCTGCTCGTACGGCGCTTCTACGAAGGCGTGGCGTCCGACCCGCTGCTCCGCCCGCTTTATCCGGAGGAGGACCTATCGGGTGCCACGGAGCGCCTCTCGCTTTTCCTCATTCAATACTGGGGCGGCCCCGATACGTACAGCGCGCAGCGGGGGCATCCACGGCTGCGGCTGCGCCATCAGCCCTTTGCCATAGGGACCGCCGAGCGCGACGCCTGGTTGCGCCACATGACCGCCGCGGTCGACTCGCTCGAGCTGCCGCCGCAGGTGCGGAAGCCTCTGGTCGACTACTTCGTAACTGCGTCGACCGCGATGATCAATCAGCCTTCTCAGAGCCGCCAGTCGTAGGCACGGCCTGTGCCGCGGCCGCCGCGGGACGGGCTGTGACGTCGGGCTGGACGAGGTCCTTCGTCACCATCGGCGCGGCTTCCGGCTCCAGCCCCAGGTCGAGGCCGCCGGCCTTGGCCCGGCGCAGCGCGGCGCGCAGCCTCGGGATCTGCTCGCGCAGTGGCTGCTCGACCCAGTCGAATGCGATGACCCTCTCGTTGACCTCCCAGAAGAGACCCTGGTGCAGCGACTCCATGCGGTCGAGCGCCGCGTCGACGAAGTCGGGCGGCGCGGCCGCAATGCCTTCGATCAGGACTCGCGCCACGTCGGGATCGTCGGAGGCCATGGCCCAGAAGGTGAGCTTGGCCACGCCTTTGAACAGGCCGTTGAGTCCGATCGGCTTGGCGTTCGGGATCAGGTCGAGCAGGTTGCCGACGAGCAGGCGGGCGAGGCGCCGAGAGACCTCCGGGTCGCGGGCCCGGGCCTCGATGGCCAGGTCCGCGACGTCCTCAGCGGCAGCGCCGAAGATCGCGGGCATGCCGGCCTCGTCGAAGTGCCGCCCGTAGCGAAGGAGGTGAGCGGCCGCCTCGACGGCAAGGTCGGGCCGCCAGTTGAGGGCCCCGATGGCAAAGCGCCGGTACTCGTTCATGATCACCGAGGCAAACGCCGGCGCGGCGCGGTTGATGGCGGTCCGCAGGTAAGTGTTGAAGAAGCGAAGGCAGAGCTCGGCCGCCTCGGAGTCGCCAACTTCGATGGCCGCTATTCCGACCTGGCGAGTCGCCACGGCGATGGCGTGCACCGCCTCCTTGCGGTGCAGAGGCGTGAGGCCGACCATGTCGACGAAGATCGACATGATCGAGTAGGGGAACCAGGTCGCGGCGCGGTTGACCTCGGCGATGATCTGGTCGGAAGCGCCGGGCAGGTCGGCGTGGCCGACCTGGAACCACTCGGGACTGAATTTCTTTTTCAGCGTCATGTAGTCACCGGCGATGAACTGTCCGAGCACCTCGATGCTCATCACACACACCGGCATGTCGCCGAGCTGGATGGAACCGAACGCGATGTCGGTCACCTGGGCGATGGAGACCATGAGAGCCTCGCGCCGGCGCCGGTTGTTCGGCTCTCTGGCCTCGCTGTGCAGGTGGCGGGTGGCGCGGCGCATGATCCCGGCCACCAGGGTCTCGGCGCGCATGACTTCGAAGATGTATCCGACGTACGGGAAGAGCAGCGCGAAGTTGAGGAGGGCCAGCACCACGGCGACTGCGACGCTCAGCTTTGGCGCGTAGGTGAGTGTCACCTCCGAGCGGACCAAGAAGGTGTAGAGGATCGACGCCAGCGCGAAACCGAGCACGAGTGCGTTCAAAACGTTGCGTGTGAAGATCCCGATGATTCGCGGCGAATATCGCGAAGACGTCCCTTGGATCCCGAACATGACCGCGACGATGACGATGCTCAGCGTCACGCCCTCCGCGCCGCCCGCGAGTGCCAGTGTGCCGGCCGCGGCGGAGGGGTCCGGGTTGAAGATGTCCCTGAGCGTGCGGTAGTGAGAGTCGAGGACGCCGAAGAGGAGGAACATCATCAAGGTGACGGACACCAGCGCAAGGCCGGAGAGCGCGGCGCCGGCCCAGCCGACCGACATCATTCGATCGGAATGGGCAGGTCCTCGATAGGACTTTTCGTCGGACATCAGGATCGACCCAGGAACACGGCCACGGCGATCCTAAGCAATCGGCACGGCGATAGCTAGAGTTGCGGCAATGTTCAAGGCCATCGTCTTCGATTTCGACGGCCTGATCCTCGACACGGAGGGACCGGTTTACCGCTCGTGGGTCGAGGTCTACCAGGCCCACGGCGAAGAGCTTCCTTTCGAGCGATGGATCCAGATCGTCGGCTCGACGACCCTCGAGTTCCACCCCCAGCACCACCTCGAGGAGCGCCTCGGCAAGCCGCTGCCCCAAGAGGTCCTCGACCGGCGCGTAAGCCGGCGCACCGAGCTCGTCCTGGCCGAGAAGCTGTTGCCCGGGGTGGTCGAGCTCGCCGACGAGGCGGCTTCGGCCGGCTTCAAGCTCGGCGTGGCCTCCAGCTCCACGAACGACTGGGTCAGGGGCCACCTGGCCCGGCTCGGCATCCTGGATCGCTTCGACTGCATCCGCTGCCGGGACGACGTCGCGCATGCCAAGCCGGAGCCTGACCTGTACCTGGCGGCCCTCGACTGCCTCGGAGTGGCCGCCAACGAGGCGGTCGCGATCGAGGATTCGCCCAATGGGATCGCGGCCGCGAAAAGGGCCGGGCTGCGCTGCGTCGCCATCCCGAACGCGATCACGCGGGGCCTGGACCTGTCTCACGCCGACCTCGTGGTGGCGTCACTGGCCGGTCTCTCGCTGGCGGGACTGGTCGAGGGGCTCATCCCTCTGGAGGCGGGTTAACCTATCTCGAAGAGATGCGCATCGGAGTGCTCACGGGCGGCGGCGACGCGCCTGGCCTGAACGCGGCGATCAGGGCTGTGGCCCGGCGGTCTTTTCAGCTCGGGCACCAGCTCAGCGGCGTCAAGAACGGCTGGGCGGGATGCCTCGAAGAAGGCCTGATCGAAGAGCTCACGCCGGCGGACGTGCGCGGCATCCTCCCGCTCGGTGGCACCATCCTCGGCACCTCGCGAACCAACCCGCTCAAGGAGGAGGACGGGATCGCGCGCGTCATCGCCGCCCTGAAGCACAACGGCATCGACGCCCTCGTACCCATCGGCGGCGACGACACGCTGAGCGTCGCCGCGGCCCTGCACGCAGCCGGTTTCCAGACAGTCGGCGTGCCCAAGACGATCGACAACGACCTCTCGGTGACGGAGTTCTGCATCGGGTTCGACACCGCGGTCGGCGTGGTCACTGAGGCCCTCGATCGGCTGCACACGACGGCGTCCGCTCACCACCGCGTGATGGTGGTAGAGGTCATGGGCCGCGACACCGGTTGGGTCGGGCTCGTCGGCGGCCTTGCCGGCGGCGCCGACCTGATCATCATCCCCGAGTTTCCCTCGACCCTCGCCGAGGTCGTCGCCCACCTCTACCGGCGGCGGGGCGATGGCAAGCTCTTCAGCATCATCGTCGTCGCCGAGGGCGCAAAGATCCAGGACCTTGAGCAGGAGGCTGACAGCCACTCGGAGAAGGACGCGTTCGGCCACGTCAGGCTGTCCAAGCGAGGCATCGGCGATCTCCTCGCCGGAAGCGTCGAGCGCGAGACCGGTTTCGAGACCAGGGTGACCGTGCTCGGCCACCTGCAGCGGGGAGGCTCACCGTCGCCGACCGACCGGCTGTGGGCGACACGCCTTGGCGTCGCGGCGGTGGAGCTCGTGACGGCTGGCAAGAGCGGGGTGATCCCGATCCGCCGCAACGGGGATGTCGAGGTCGTGCCGCTGGCGGAGGTGGTGAAGGAGACCCGGCGCGTGCCCAGGGAGCTTTACGACCTCAGCCGCGTCTTCGAGTAGGGAGCGCGGTGCCTCCCTCCCGCAAGAAGAGGATGCTCGAGCTCGCGGGCACCGGAGACGACGGCAGCACGGGCTTGCTCGGTGGCGGAAGGGCGTCGAAAGACGATGCGCGGATCGAGGCGTTCGGCACGGTCGACGAGGCCTCGAGCGCGCTCGGCCTGGCCAAGGCGCTCACCGCCCACTCGCGGGTCCGCTCGATCTGCGAGGAGCTGCAGCGGGGCCTTTACTCGGTCGGCGCCGAGCTCGGCACGAACCCGGCCGGCGAAGCCACCTTCGTCACGACCAGGGAGGCCGACGTCGCCAGGCTCGACGAGCTGATCACCGAGCTCGAGTCAGAGGTGACCATGCCAGACGGCTTCATCCTCCCGGGCGCGACCCCGGCTTCCGGCGCGCTCGACCTGGCGCGTGCGATCGTGCGCCGCGCCGAGCGCCGCTGCGTTTCCCTGGAAAGGGCGCGCGGGCTGGCCAACCCCCAGGTCAGGCGGTGGCTCAACCGGCTGAGCCTGCTGCTCTTCGTCTTAGGCCGCTACGAGGAAGGTCTGAGCGGCCGTCCGGCCAAGTCCGCGAAGACGGCTCGGGCACGCCAGGGCTAAGCTTCGGTCAGGGTGGCTCCTGTGGTCGAGGTGCTGGTGGCCTGCCTGGTTGTGCTGCTGGTGTACGTCGGGCTTTCGTACCAGCTGTACCGGCGTGCTTTCGTGCCGGCTCGGCCGCAGGTGATGGACGATTTCACCTTCACTCCGTTCGAGTTCCAGGCCGACTACGAAGAGGTAGAGCTCGCGACCGCCGACGGCCTGGCCTTCGGCGCCTGGCATTTCCGCCAGCCGGGCTCGCCGCAGACCGTGATCGTGTCCGGCGGACACAAAGGACAGCGCCAGGGCGCGCTCGGGATCACGGTCGCCCTGTGGCGCAAGGGCTTCAACGTGATCACCTATTCCTATCGCGGCATGCCCGGCAGCGACATGGCGCCGGTCACGTTCGGGATCAAAGAGGTCCTCGAGCTGCAAGCCGTCATCGCTTTCGCGCGCAAGCGCATCCCAAACGCCCGCATCGGCCTCCTCGGCTACTCCATGGGCGCCGTCGTGTCCCTGCTCGGGGCGGCGGGCGAACCGGGCACACAGGCGCTCATCCTGGACAGCCCGTTCAGCGACCTGCGGCGCCTCCTGGTCGAGAACGTCCGCCACGCCAGCAAGCTGCCGGGCGCGCCGTTCGTCTGGCTCGCGGGCGTGATGCTCTGGTTGCGGACCCGCTGCCGCATCTCGGAATGCAGCCCCATGGACGTGCTCAGCTCACTCGAGCCGCGGCCGCTGTTCTTCATCCACGGGGGGGCGGACGCCATCACCTCGGTCAACCACAGCCGACGCCTTTACGACGCGTACCGCGGGCCGCGCGAGATCTGGATCGTGCAGGGAGCCCCTCACACTGGCGCCTACTTCGCGGACCGGGCGCTCTACGTCGAGCGAGTCGCCGGCTTCTTCGCCCGCCATCTCGGCCTGGACGTGAGCGGTCATCTGAGGCTGGTGGAGGAAGAGGAAGTCTCGTAGGGCGCGGCCTGTTGGAGCGCGCTATCGCGCCAGCGTGCTGCCCATCAGGATCCCGTTGGCCCAGTAATGACCGGTCGACCCGGCCGGCAGGATGTCGTACGTCCTGTCCTCCGTGTACGGGACCAGCTCCCACAGCGTGATCGTCGAGCCGTCCAGCTCCTCACCGGCACGGAGGGCCCCGGACTCGCGGCCGTCCGCGGTCGGATGACCGGGCGAGACCAGGAGCTCGCGGCCGTCGGCGAGCTTCAAGTGGACCATGAGATGGCCGGGCGGCACCGCCATGCTGCCGATCTCGACCACCGGGGCGGCGATTCGGGCGCCGGCGGCCGTCTCGGTCCAGACCACCGTGCCGGCTCTCACATCGGTCACCCGAACCGCGCCCTGTGGGGTCGCGATCATCGTGGAAGCGGCAAGGCAGATTGGGCAAATCGGGGGACCCGAGGCGGTCCGCGAGCTCACCGTGACCAGGCCGTCGGCCCGAACGGTCCCCGCGACCATCTGGTAGCCGGACGAGGTTCCGGTCGACTGCACGCGGTACTGGAACGATTCGTCGTTGCCGCCGGGCGTCAGGACCAGCGCGCGGAGCAGCTTCCATGCGCGGTAGAGGACCAGCCTCTGCGCGTCGGTGAGGTCGCCGGGCGGCAGGCCTTCGTGGGCCACGATCGCCGCGTACGCCTCGGCGTCGGCCTTGATCGCCGGGTACTGCGAGTTCGCGTTCGCCTGCTCGCCGCCATCGCGCGCGATGGGGTAGAAGTCGGGGTCGCAGTACACCGGCTTGCCGGCCGCATCCATGACCTTGAACTTGAGCTGGCTCGAGGTCAGGGGGCTGCCTGCCACCGGCGCGGGCGTGATCGCGCCGCAAGCTGCGAGGACCAGGACGAGCAGCGCCAGGCCCAATCTCATGTCATAGAGGGATACGCCGTCCGAAGGCGCGAAGTAACGCGGACGCGGAACCAAATGTCACCCTCACGCGTATTCAACTGACATGGAACCGCGACATGGCGAACCTATAATCGCTGCAGTGGGGGGAGCCGAAGCCGTAACCCGCGTTTCCGACGCCTTCATGGCCAATGTCAGCCGGGCGATTGTGAACAAGGAAGACGAGATCCGGCTGTGCCTGGTCACGCTGCTGTGCGAAGGGCACCTCCTGATCGAGGATGTCCCTGGCGTCGGAAAGACGATGCTCGCCAAGTCCCTCGCGCGATCGCTGGACTGCTCGTTCCGCCGCATCCAGTTCACTCCCGACCTCCTGCCTTCCGACGTGACGGGCGTGCGCGCCTTCAACCAGAAGCTCAACGACTTCGAGTTCCGGCCGGGGCCGGTCTTCGCGCAGATCCTGCTCGCCGACGAGATCAACCGCGCCAGCCCCAAGACGCAGGCGGCGCTGCTCGAGGCGATGGAGGAGCGCCAGGTCACCATCGACGGTGAGACGCACCCGCTGCCCAAACCCTTCATGGTCATGGCGACGCAGAACCCGGTCGAGTACTCGGGCACGTTTCCACTGCCCGAGGCGCAGCTCGACCGCTTCTTGATGAAGGTGAGGCTCGGCTACCTTTCGGAAAAGGAGGAGGCCAACCTCCTGAAGCAGCACAAGGTCGAGTCCCCGATGCTGGAGCTCCAGCCGGTGGTGTCGCCCAACGAGCTCAAAGCGGCCCAGCTGGCGGTCCGGGAGGTCTTCGTCAAGCCGGAGTTGAGGGACTACATCGCGCGCCTGGTCGGCCGCACGCGCGGCAACCCCGAGGTGGCCCTTGGGGCGAGCACGCGCGGCACGCTGAACCTCTTTCACGCGAGCCAGGCGCTGGCCGCGGTGCTGGGCCGCAGCTATGTGCTGCCCGACGACATCAAAACCCTGGCCGAGCCGGTGCTCGCGCACCGCATCATCCTCCGCCCCAACGCCGAGATGCAGGGGCAGAGCGCGGGCAAGCTCATCACCGGCCTGCTGGAGCGCGAGCACGTGCCCCAGATGGCGTACGACGGATAGCAGCGGTCCGGGCACATGAGCAAGGTTGCTCTGGCCGCCGCCCTGGGTCTGCTCCTCTTCTTCACGTACCTGACCGCGGTTCGCCCGGCTTACGCGTTCGCGTACGCGCTCTGCCTGCTCTTCCTGGTCGCCTGGGCCTGGCCCCGGCTGGCGATCCGCGGGATGAGCCTGACCCGGCGACTCGACCCGGGCACCCCGACCGTCGGCGAGGCGTTCGAAGAGGTCTTCGAGGTGCGGCGCAAGGGCTGGGTCCCCGCGCCGTGGGTCGAGGTCCGAGACCTCAGCCAGATTCCCGACTACCAGCCGGGGCGCGTGGTCTCGATCGGGAACGAGACCGTGAAGTGGAAGGCCCGTGGGGTGTACCGCAGACGGGGCTGGATGGCATTCGGGCCCACCTTGCTGCGGGTACGCGAGCCGTTCGGCCTGTTCGAGCGCGACTGGAAGCTCACTCAGAAGACATCGGTGCTCGTGTATCCACGCGTCCGGCCCATCCCCGACCTTCTGACGCCGAGCGCGCAGCAGGTAGGCAGCTCCCAGAGCCTGGGGGCGTGGGCCGACTACCCGCCGGAAACCGGCGGCGTGCGCGACTACACGACCGGCGACAGCTTCGGGCGCATCCACTGGGCCCTTTCGGCGCGACACCAGAGGCTGATGTCGAAGACCTTCGAGCAGCCGCTCACCACCGACCTGTGGATCCTGCTCGACCTGGACCGCAACGTCCACCACGGTGATGGTGAGGAGTCCACGGTCGAATACGCGGTCAGCCTCGCCGCGTCAATGGCCTCCCAGATCCACGCTCGTGGCCGGCAGGTGGGCTTGATCGCCAACGACGCCAAGGGCACCGTCCTCGAACCGCACCGCGCGGTCCGCCAGGACCGCCTCATCCTCGACTACCTGGCCGTCGCCCAGGCGGACGGCCGCACGCCTCTGACCCAGACCCTCGCGTGGGACAAGATCCGCCGGCTGCCGCGGCGGGCGATCGCGGTCATCACCCCCAGCGCCGACCCAGGCTGGGTGCGCCTGCTGCAGGCGGTTCGCGGCCGGCGCTCGACGATGATCGTGTTCTACATCGACGTGGCGAGCTTCGGCGGACCGGACCAGAACCCGAGCTTCGACCTCGGCCAGGACGTCGACCTGTACGTCGTGCGCCAAGGCGACGATTTCGCGCGACTCATGAGGACAAGAGATGCAATCCGCCTCGCCTAGAGCGCGGCTGTCCCTGGGCGGCGAGCTGGTCATGGACCGGGCCCGCGGATCATTGGGCGGCGGTTTGTTCTGGTCGGCGATCCTCGTGCTGCTGCTGACCCTCGCCATCGCCCGCTCGACAGCCGCCGCGGGCTGGGTCGCCGGGATCGATGTGATCATCCCGATTGCGCTCGCGGGCGCCGTTCTGGTCGGCGTTCTGGCCCTGCTACGGATCCCGTGGCCGGTCGGTCTCGGCGCCGGCCTCGTCCTGGCCCCGATCCTCGCGTGGAACGGCGCCGCGGCTGTGATCCACCGGGCCCACCCTCTTGACGGGAGCATCGTCGGCCCGACTGGCGTTTCGCTTCACCCGCTGACGGTCTGGTGGTCGCGAATCGCGGATGGCTCGGCGAGCACCGACCCGTCTTTCTACCTGTTCTTGATCTGCGTGTTGATGTGGGTCACCGGTGCGTGGCTCAGCT
>Ga0307374_10000863_pt1 | contig 57080 bp, 53 predicted proteins | sample OX3MG_FD_202532 | JGI IMG/M metagenome (GOLD analysis project Ga0307374, IMG submission 202532) | Soil microbial communities from Risofladan, Vaasa, Finland - OX-3 | ecosystem: Environmental > Terrestrial > Soil > Coastal area > Acid sulfate soil | place: Finland: Risofladan, Vaasa | collected...
GTCCTGTTCCTGTGTAGGGTTTCTCGCTCAAATTACCCATACAGGAATTGGGATGGGATGCGCTATCTTTTTCTCCGCGAAGGGTCAAAACTATCCCCGCTCCACCCACAAATTCTGCGGAGGAACCAAAATATTTTGTCGATGTTCCGGCTCGCCTGTTCCCTGTAGGGGCGGGCCTTGTGCCCGCCGGCGAGGGCGCCCACAAGGGGCGCCCCTACCACCCTCGCCCAGTGGCGGCCCCGCAAGGGCCACTTTTTGCGAGTGAAGTCTCGCAAAAAGCATAGGAACTAGGAACCCTGATATGAAGAAATGAACTGTTTCAAAGCGGCCCGATTGATCTGGAGCTTGCCCGACTTCATCAGTTGCTCTTTCAGGTTTTGGCGGTAAACTTCAAATGCCAAGGTCCGCTTCTGCTCGAGCAATTCTTCAGAAATCTGATCCTTCTGCGCCGCAAAATCCGCCGGGTTGGCGGGCGTATGAGTCAACACTTGAAACACGATTCTCTTGTCTCCCTGGGCGGCGGGGCCACCCGCCTCGCCCGGCTTCAGATCGAAAGCAGAGGCTAACAGCGAGCCCGGAATCGTGTCGGACACCTGCTCCTGTGCCGTAAAATCCTTGCTGGTGGTGACGGCAAGACCTTGAGACTTGGCGAGCTTGGTAAAGTCGCCGGTTTTGGCCTGAGCGGTGAATTCACGGGCCTTCTGGGTGGCCAGCAACTTGGCTTGGGCTGTCTTATAATCCGCAGTGACCTGATCCTTCACTTCATCGATCTTGGGCAGGTGCTCCGGGACGACCTCCGCCACCTGGATCACGGCTTCGCCCATGGGCAACTGCAAAGGTGCTCCCACCTCATCGACGCGAAGCTGGAAGGAGAGATTCTCAAACGCTTCGTTGTTTCCCAAGTCGGGCACGGCCTGGCCGTATTTGAAGAGCGGCGTCTCCATGGGGTCGAGTCCGGCCTTCTTGGAGATGGCGTCAAATTTCTCAGGTTGGGTGCGAAGCTGGTTTTCCAGATTGTTGGCCAATGCGTCCTGGGCTTCGGTCAATTTCTGCTTTTCAAGCTGGGCGCGGATGGAGTCTTTCACTTCATCGAAAGTTTCAAGATGAGCCGTTTGCTTGTCTTCCACCTTAATGATGTGGAAGCCGTAGGTGGTGCGAATGAGGTTGCTGATTTCGCCGGGCTTCATGGCGAAGGCGGCATCCTCAAATTCCTTCACGGTTTGGCCGCGGCCGATCCAGCCGATCTCGCCGCCGTTGGCCCCGGTGGTGTCTTCAGAATACTTCTTGGCCATCTCCGCAAAGTCCGCGCCGTTCCTGATCTGGGTCAGCACTTCCTGAGCTTTGGCGGCAGTCTTGGCGATGTCCGCCGGACTCTTGCCCGTAGTCTTAAACAGGATGTGGGCCACTTTCACCCGCTCCGGAACCCGGAAATCAGACAAGTGCTGGTTGTAAAATTGTTGCAGGTCCGCGTCCTTCACGTTGATGCTGGCCCGCACGGCGTCGGGAGTGATCAGGGCGTAACGCACCCGCCGTTCCTCCGGCTGCTTGTAGCGCGGTGCATTCTTGCTGAAATAATCCTGAAGCGCCTGGGGAGTGGCGTTGACCTCCTTCCCGAATTGGGCGGGATCGAACACCACGTAATCAATCTTCACTTTGCTGTTGCGCCGGTCAAATTCCTGCTGGACTTCTCCGGGAGTCACTTCGGCGCTGTCCGTGATGACTTGCCGGATCTTATTCAGCAGAATGCTGTCCCGCAACTGCCCTTCAAACTGCGGAACGCTCATTCCAGTTTCCTGCTGAATCATATCCTGGTAGCGGTCCATGCCGATGAATGCGCCGTTCACGTAAAGATAAGGAATGTTATGAAGCTGTCTGAGCAGCTCCTGGTTGGTCACTTCAAGGCCCAAACTCTTGCCCTGGCTCAGCAACGCGCGCTGAATCACCATCTCATCCAGTGCCGTCCCGGCCAGCGCCGCTACAATCTTGGGATCGGTTCCCATTTGCGAATTGCGCAATTGCGCGTCAATCATCCTTTGCAAATCCTGAACGGAGATGTTGGAACCTTCGACCTTGGCCAACACGTTTGAACCCAGTTGCGTGCCACCGTTCGGCAACGGAGCGAGCGTAATCACCATGCCGATGGAAACGATGCCTAGAAAAAAGATCATTAAGTACTTGTAGAGTTTTTGACGGCCCTTACGGAATAGTCGATACATAACACTCCTGCGCGGAAGCCTAAACTTTCTTATTATAAGGGCATCCGTCCGCCACGGCAACCGAATCCTGGCGGCGGCCCAGAAGACCCACCGCGCGTTGCAGAATCCGGTGAATCCAGTCAGAGATCAGCCTGCTGCCGATTGCTTACTTCCCTCTTCCCTATTGTCCTAGTGTCCTGTCACACCTAATTCTTGACAATGTAGGGTAAGGCGGCAGCTTCGCAGCCGCACTCCAAGGCGCCTGCGGCGCTGCCGTGAACTTGCGGGCGAAGCCCGCCGTGGACTGCGGTAGCGGCAGCTACCGCCTTCTCTCGTAAGCGGCGAGCAAAGAGTAGACATCACCCACCCGAGCACTGAGCGCCTGTAAAGAATTAAGTGGGACAGGATACTAGCCGGTTTTCCCACTGGACACCTTCGGCCAATGTTGGCAAAATGAGTGTCAGCCCAACCGACGGGGCGTGGCGCAGCCTGGTAGCGCGCTTGCCTTGGGCGCAAGAGGTCCCCGGTTCGAATCCGGGCGCCCCGACCAAGATTCGAAAAGGCTTAGGCAGATATAAGCCACACAGCAAAAGTACAAATTCGTACAACGGTCATTTTCCCCGCAAGATACCTGCTACTTTGGAGGCCGCTTCGCGCTTTTCGGCGCTGATGGCCTGCGTGTAGACGTTCATCGTGGTTGCGATGTCGGCATGGCGAAGCAGTTCCTTCTGCACGGCGGGCTTGGTGCCGAGCGCGTGCAACAGGGTTGAATTCGTATGCCGAAACGTGTGCCAGCCGAGATTCCCGATCCCCGCCCTTGCTGCGGCCGGTTTCAAGTGATCCGCCAGGAGACTGTCCGGGCGCACATTCAGGATATCAGACAGTGATGAGATATTTGGGACAAACGAGACAAATGGGACGGCTTTTGCCGTCTCTCCCCGTTTGCTGAATTGCGGATTTGAAGGGTCTGCGCCAGCCTGCGCTTCAGCCGTCATTCATCGTGCTGGCCGATCACACTTGCGGTTCGCACACATCCCAATGGCAGGGATGTATGTGCCACCCGCGGGAGGTGAATCATGCAGCTTGCGTCTGGGAATGGCTCCTGCGGGATTGCCGAGAATAAATGTACGCCGGAAAGTTACACGAAAAACCTTCTAAGCGTTGCTTGTTCTGTCAACTGCGCGGGTAGAGGCCGCGTTCGTGATCCTCGAAATGGTTAACTATTTCGGTCACAAACCGTTCTGCAGCTTGGCTGTACTGCTGGAAGTGTTCCTGTGTAATGTAGAGGCCTTCGCCCCCGAGCGGCAACCGAAGTGGCTGGCTTGCAGCCTCCCAGCCGGGTAATGGCTCACCGAGTATAGGATCCTGGAACAGTTCAGGGCGCAGCAACCTGACCTTTTCCGCGGAACGGCCCTCGGCGTGCCTTACTGCGTTCGCAACAAGGCCGAGTTCCTCAATTGTCCCCCAGGAGGACAGGGATCGCAGGTCAAGCCAAAAGTGCTGGCCGTACCAATCAGCAATGCGCTTAAGGTTGGAATCCGCCGGAGGCTGCACGCACATTGAGCCGTCAGAGCACAAGCCGGCGAGTTCCTGTTCGACCAGGTGAAAGAGGCCGGCTGTGAAAAGATTAAGGACTGCCTGACGAACTCCGACCATCGTTTGATAGAATGCGAGCCCCTTCTCGTTGGCGTCTTCGGCAGCATCGGCCATGTCATAGCTGCAATACTCATCGGCCGGCTGCGAACCGAGGCGCGCGTACTCTTCCTCCGCTACTTCCTTCGCTCTCTTTTCAAGGTTGAGGATGGAAGGCAACACGTCGTGGAGCACAAAGTCTCCGAAAGCCCGCACATGCGCCAAGGCTGAATGCCTTGCTCGCATCGCCAAATAATGTCCCCCGACTGCCATACGACAGCATCCTATCATACAAGGGGTAGCTGCACAATTCCTGCAAGAAACGGACATCCATGAGTAGATTCGCTGATTATAAAGGGCGTGGATTGGGGCCTACTAAGCCCGTGTGCCAGGCTTCGGCCTGAAACCCCTCTTTTAGACGGTGATCGATGGGAGCACGAAAGCGGCAGTAAAAGCACTCATGAACAAGTCGTGAGATGCGAAACGCGTCCACAAGCGGGCGCACCTGCGTCCACTCCGTTGTTAGGCCTCAAACTCTGGCCACTCAACCTGAAGGATACCGTGAGGAGGAACGGCCCGGCCCTCTCCTGAATAGCAGGTATTGCAGGAGAGATCTAGCTCCTGCCCCTTCGCTTTTCTGTGCACATACATCAATGCAGCAGCTAGCGCGTTCCGCCCCGGATCCGTCGACCTGAACTTCACGATGCACGGTCTAGTAGCCGCACTAAACCGTGCGCGTAGACAGTGCCCGAACATCCCCTCATAACTTAAGCAAATGTCTTCGACCAGCTCGGGAATGCCAAGAAAATCGTGGTTCGCCCCCACCCGATCGCGAAGAAGCACGACTTCGCGCACTAGAAATGCAAACGGGCCTTCATTGAATCCCGAAGTGACCTTACGCGCGTACTGGTCGGCGAACTGCCCACGCATCCCGTTTTTGAACGCGAGCCACTCGGTCGGCGTCGACCACCCTGAAGCCAGGGAGCCGAGAAAGGCCCAGACCCGGCCAAGAATTTGGGAGAGTGGCTGGATGCCATCCTGGAACCTCGTGTCCGGTGGAACTCGTGTTGCGTGGAACCAGTAGATGACCGGTGGTGCCGGTAGTTCGGAAGGCTCCACGCGGAACGTCTTTCTTATAAGCAAGTCTTCGTACGGGTGATTGTGGCGGGCCGCCGTCGAAAGCGACTCCCCATCGAAGGCATTGAGCCGGTTCAGTAGTTCCTTTCCGGTGATACCTAGCAGAGCTGCCGACGACTCGACTGCCGAATGGAAGGAGCCGCAATCTAAAACGCTGTTCGTCACTGATTCACCCGCTGCAACAGGCGCTCGTAATTCTGCTTATAGATCGCGTTCTTTGGGTCAAGTAGGCAGGCGGCGCGGTATTCCTCAAGGCCACCCAGCCGGTCGCCTTTCTGCTCCAGCGCGACGCCGAGGTTGAGGTGCGCCCATGCAAGGTCCGGGTTCAGGCGGAGCGCCTCACGGTGTTTCATGATCGCTCCGTCCCAGTCACCCTTATTCGCAAGCGCGACGCCGAGGTTGTCTTGCGCGTCTGCAAGATTCGGGTTCAGACGCAGCGCTTCGCGAAACGCCACGATCGCCCCATCCCAGTCGCCCTTGTCAGAGAGCGCGGCGCCGAGGTTGACATGCGCTTCTTCATTCTTGGGGTTCAAGCGCAGCGCTTCATGGTATTCCGCGATCTCGCCGTCCCAGTCGCCCTTGTGTCCGAGTGCGACGCCGAGGTTGTAGTGCGCCGTGTCATCATCGGGTTTCAAGCGCAGGGCTTCACGGTATTCCGCGATCGCCCCGTCCGTGTCGCCCTTTTTCCTGAGGGCGATGCCGAGGTTGTAGTGCGCATTGTCATTCTTGGGGTTCAAGTGCAGCGCTTTGCGATATTCCACGATGGCCCCGTCCCAGTCGCCCTTGCGTCCAAGTGCGAGGCCCAGGCCGAAGTGCGCCAAGTTGCTATTTGGGTTCAAGCGGAGTGCTTCGCGAAACTCCGCAATCGCCCCGTCCCAGTCGCCCTTGCTTCCGAGCGCGACGCCGAGGCCGTGGTGCGCCATGTCATTCTCGGGGTTCAAGCGGAGTGCCTCGCGGGACTCCGCGATCGCCCCGTCCCAGTCGCCCTTGTGTTCGAGCGCGACGCCGAGGTTGTAGTGCGCCTCCCCAAGATTCGGGTTCAAGCGCAGTGCCTCACGGAACGCCGCGATCGCCCCGTCCGTGTCGCCCTTGTGTCCGAGCGCGATGCCGAGGTTGTAGTGCGCCTCTACAAGATCCGGGTTCAGGCGGAGTGCCTCGCGGGACTCCGCGACCGCTCCGTCCCAGTCGCCCTTGTGTCCGAACGCGGCGCCGAGGCTGTTGTGCGCCTCTGCAAGCTCCGGGTTCAAGCGGAGTGCTTCGCGGGACTCCGCGATCACCCCGTCCCAATCGCACTTGTTTCCGAGCGCGACGCCGAGGATGTAGTGCGCTATGTCATCATCGGGGTTCAAGCGGAGTGCCTCGTGGGACTTCGCGATCACCCCGTCCCAGTCGCCCCTGTGTCCGAGCGCGAAGCCGAGCTTTACATGCGCATCTTCATTCTTGGGGTTCAAGCGGAGTGCCTCACGGTATTCCGCGATCGCCCCGTCTAGGTCGCCCTTGTGTCCGAGTGCGATGGCGAGGCCAAAGTGGGCCTCCGCAAGATTCGGGTTCACGCGCAGTGCCTCGCGTTCTTCAGCGATCGCCCCGTCCCAGTCACCCTTGTGGTTTCCGAGCGCGGCGGCAATGTAGGCGTGCGCCGCGTCATCATTCGGGTTCAAGCGCAATGCTTCACGGTATTCCGCGATCGCCCCGTCCCAGTCGCCCTTGTGGTAGAGCGCGAGGCCGAGGATGTGGTGCGCCTCTGCAAGATTCGGGTTCAGGCGGAGTGCCTCGCGGGACTCCGCGATCGCCCCGTCCAGGTCGCCCTCGTTTTCGAGCGCATTGCCGAGGTTGGTGTGCGCCTCTGCAAGATTCGGGTTCACGCGCAGTGCTTCACGGTATTCCGCGATCGCCCCGTCCCAGTCGCCTTTGTGTCCGAGTGCGACGCCGAGGTTGTAGTACGTCATGTCATTATTGGGGTTTAGGCGCAGGGCTTCGCGGAATTCCTTGATCGCACCGTCCAGGTCGGCCTTGCGTCCGAGCGCGAATCCGAGGGCGAGGTGCACATCTTCATTATTGGGGTTCAAGCGCAGCGCGTCACGGTATTCCGCGATCGCGCCGTCAAGATCGCCCCTGTCACAGAGCGCGACGCCGAGGTTGTAGTGTGCCGCATGATTATTCGAGTTCAGGCGCAGCGCCTCGCGATACTCCCAGATCGCCCCATCCCGGTCGCCCTTGTCTCCAAGCGCGTCGCCGAGCTTGACATGCATATCCTCTTCCAGAAAACTCCGCAGAAATCCGCCGGAGTGACCGACACACAACCTGAACCTGAGGCCGACCGGGAAGCTCAGCCCGAGTTCGTGTTCGTTGACACCACACAGTCTGCAGAACGCCTCGCCGATGTGGAGGTCTTGCCGCCAGCTATCCTCTTTGTCCGCAGCCTCACCGTAAAGCAGAAAACGGCGGTGGCGCTCCTTGAGGGCCCGGTCAGGATCAACCGTGAAGCTTTCGAGGGCCCGCAGACACCAGAGGTATGCGCCAGCAACTGAATCCCTAAATTCGTTTTGGGGGTGCCCCATAACAATAGCGTAGTGTGCGGCAAATACGTCTAAATAGGAAAGCTCAACCAACCCCACATCTACCCTGAAATCTTCGGGGCATTCCTTAACCCCAAACTCTCCGAACCGCTTCCGATCAGACGCTCTCCCGTCATCCGATCCGTGAGCCAAGAGGATTAAGGCGAAGGCTATCTTCGCTGCATCAAGGGGTAGGGTCACACCCGTCGGCGCAGTTTCGGTCCATTGATCCATATGCAGGAATTTGACCGCAGCGTTGATAGCGTCATCGATGGATTGCCCGCCCCCAATCACATCGTCTCTACTGCCCAGGCTGAAAATCTCTTCGAGCGCCGCCTCATCTTCCCTTCGCTTTATTTTTCCCTTCAGATAGTCGAGCATTTCCTCTCGTTCCACCTTCCCACGCAAGCTTATCAGAAATAGGGCCGGTTTTGGCATTCAGGACAGGTGGTGCCGCAGGCGATGCTAGCGAAGTGGGCGGCCACGGACAATGACCTCCTGTCCGTGGGTCTTTCGGTGCGGGAGAAGACCACGGTCAATCAAAAACCGATTGACCGTGGCTACCAACTATTTCGGATTGGTCTGTTTCACAGGGGGGCTCGTTCCAGCGGAACGATGAAATGGATGCCTTCCACGTGCTTCGACTGAAGGTGTCCGTCGTTGGTGATGAAGAGGTCCACGCGAACGCTGGCAGCGCAAGCCAGTTGAATCGCATCGGGCGGCCGCAGCGACCTGTCGCGACGGAGCAGCGCGTAAATCCTCGCTGCCTTCGCATCGAATGGAAGCATGAGCGAACCCGCCGCAATCGCTTCTTCGTACCTTCTCGACAGAGCCTCGTCCGCCTTTTCAAGCGGTTTCACCAGGACTTCACCGAGCGTCAACGTCGAGGTGAGGAGCTGATCGCCTCGCGCCAGCATCGCCTTCCGCAGCTCGGCAACGCGCCGAGAAAGAGGCCCGCCCTCAAGCAAGTAGACGAACAGATTGGTGTCCCAAAAGATGCGACTCATTCCCATCCTTCCCGAAGGCGGCGGACGTATTCATCTGCCGGTTCGTCGGCCCAGAGGCTCTTTCCCGATCCGGCGAGGGAAAGAAGCGGATCGGTCTCGGAAGCAGAGCTTGTGGCCCGGCGACACCAGTCCCGATACCACATCAGCAAATCTGCGTAACGCTCCAGTATATCTTCGGCGCTTGGTACGATCTTTGACCCTTCCCGTGCCGGATGATACGCGTCTCCGTGGCGAAAGAGCCGCCTGCGGCCAGAGCCGGTCTCAAATAGCATCCGATAGCGGCCGGGATTCGGTGGGCGGTTTGCCACGCAATGCTGGATGACGTGCACGTAAACACCAGGCCGGTTCACTCCGGCAATGCCTTCGCTTCTTGCCCGTTCTACAATGTCTTCCACTGAAAAATCTTGGCGGGCGGGATACTCGCGATGAAGCAGGGCGGTTGCGATCCAAACCTCGTCCGCCACTTTAACCTTTGTCTTCGCCGTCACTGTCATAAGCTTCCTCCCTGTCTTTTTGGATTACTCTAAACCAGGTAAGGATGTATTGTCAATAAGAACATGAAATCTATAATCAGCGAATACCGCAGACCTCCGTCGTGTAAGAGGAACCGTCCTCAATATCTGAACTGCCTTCTTTTGAACTTAGCTCCCACCCCTGATTTGTCCCCGCAATTCGCCTCGCACGGATTTTTGACAGAAATTCGCTTCGGGGCTATTACCAATCTCAGACTGGCAACAATCTCAGCCGGGTTGCGTGTCCGCGAAGTTCTCGGGCTGGCAGCCTGGCGGAAAGGATTGTTCGATGCGAATCAAGCTTGTGGCGGGGCCACGGACAAAGCCTTCCTGTCCGTGGGCCTTTCGGTGCGGGAGAAGACCACGGTCAATCAAGAGCCGATTGACTGTGGCTACCAACTATCCTGAGATGCGCCTCGCCACGGTGGACATCCCGCAGGAGCCGCTCGACTCCTTCGAGCAGGGCCAGGTTGAGCAGTCCCTGGCCAAGCTCGAAATGGACGGGATGCGTTACGCGCTCATCGGGGCGAGCGGGTCGGCCAAAAACGGCAAGTATTACGCCGTTGAGGCCGGCTACGAGCGCGCCCTCGCCGAGCGGTTCCAGCATTGGCCGCAGTCAGACGGTGTGGCTGTTCGCCAACCAGTATTCGCCGCGGCGATGTCCTTCGAAGGCACACTTTTCGGCAAGCAAGCTTCGGGTGGGGTAAGAGAAGCGCGCAGATAGCGAGGCACGCTCAGCGGTTCGAGTCGTCTGAATCCAGGGATCTCCGGCGGTCTACGTGGTGATGGCGCTCACGGTTTCTCTATTTCGACAAATGGCGTGCTCGGCCATCGTGTGCGCTCGCGGTCAAGAAACCCCGCCATCGGAGCCCAGCGCAGGGGTTCGTTGGTTTCTGGCAATTTGATATGCCGGTTCCTTGTTTGCCTTACTCACTAATCTCTTTGTTCTGCGGGTAGAGAAAGCATAACCGAAGTTGTAGCGGCAGATCGGCGAGTTCGATCACATCTGCATCCCGGTTCCGCCCGGCACGGGGCCCAGGGAACCTCAAGCCGTGACCGCCTCACGCGGCGAGGGAGCCTCAAGCCTTGCCAACCTCTCGTCGATCTTGGCAAGAGATGCTTCCAGTTGTCCTTGAGGAGCCTGGCTGCAAAAGACGGGGTTGTTGACCCACCAATCCATGCCCATTTCCTTGGCCTTGTCCACCGAACAGATCACCAGGCGGATCTGAATGGAAAGCAACTCAATGTCCACCAACTTGATCTTGATATCGCCGGCGATGACAACGCCTTTGTCCAGCACCCGCTCGAGGACATCCGACAGAGTCGAGCTCTGCAACGCGTGTGTAACTGCCTGTTGGGGCATAAGAAATCTCCTCTGTTAGAAAAGCCTCCCTAAGGGCCCCAGATCGAGATCCAGGTCCTGCTCTTCGAGGCCGAACTCTTTTCGTAGGCGATCGATTTCTTCCGCCTGGCGCATCAGAGTGAGACCCAGCCTCTCGATCTGTTCCCCGGTGAGCGAGCCGGCGTCGATGCGCCGGAGCGCCTGGCGCTCCAGCACTTCGTGCAAGAGCTTGATGAGGGTGAGGACAAGTTGTCCGAGTCCGTTTTTTAGACGGTCTGGGTCCAGATCCAGGCGGACCCGGCTCGGAGTTCCGTTGTGCGGCACCCGCCTCTGGATTCCGCCATCCTGCTGCATCACGAGGGCAAAGTCCCGGATCGATTCAGACTCGACCCGCACTGTTCCGACCGGATCCATGGGTCTTCCCCTTTCCGATATCAATTGCCAAACCGGCTGCTGCCCGCCCGTTCGCCATGCTGTCTCGCGCGGTCTCGATGGAGGTCAAGACCAGATTCAGGCCCAAGTAGAGGAGGTCCACGCCGGCGACCGAAATGGTCACTTCGCCTGCCACGACGACGCCCTTGTTCAGCACGCGGTCGAGGACCTCGCAGACCGAAACGCGCTCGCTTTCCTCCAACCCGCATAGCTCAGGAGTGAACCCGTCTCCACCGGGCGTGGCTTCATGATGCGGCACGATGGACCATCTCCCGTCTGGCGGGCTCGTACAGGCACCGCCCGAACGCCTCCAATTGCTCCATCCCGGCGATCTCCGGCTGTCTGTAAACCAGCGTCTGCGGCTTCTCCGGGAACGCCTGCCGGAAACCCTTCGCCACCAACAATTCCCGTCGCTGCAAGCTCGAACACAAGCGGCAATCGCACGGCAGCGTCAACAGGTTCAGGAACACGAGCGGGACGGCAATGCCCATCCGGTCACACGCTTCCACCAGATCCTTGGTTTCCTCCAGCGCCATCTGGGTGGGAATACTCACTGCATACAGCACGGAGGCGGCAGGATTCTGGAGCAGTTCCCGAAGTTTCTTCAAGTTCCGGGAGATTCCCACCAGTTCCTCCGCGAATCCAGGCAATCGCAGGATGCGCTCGTACTTCAGAAAGAGGTTGAAGAAAGTCTTCAGCCACTCGTTGATGAGCTCCGGGAGTTCCAGCAGGCGAATCAGGTGGCCGGTGGGTGCGCAATCAAGGACGAAAAGATCGTAGCTATCCCGGGCCAGGAACTCCAGGATGCGCGTGAGCGCCATGACTTCATCCAGGCCGGGCGGCGCAAGATCCATCATGCGCTCGAGAACCACGCGGTCGAAAGTCAAGTCGAACCCGCGGGAAACGGACTCAAGAAAACGCTCCAGGTCCTTGGCGTAACGCGCTTTGAGCTTCCCGAACTCCGCCTGCGAGTCGATTTCCAGGGCGGTCAGGCCGGGGAAAAGCACCGTGGGCCGGGGGCCGATTTCCGCTTGCAGACAGGCGGAGAGCGAGTGGGCCGGATCGGTGGAGAAAAGCAGAATCCTCTTGCCGGGGAAGTCGCGGGCCAGCCGCGCGGCGGTGACGCACGAGAGCGTCGTCTTGCCCACGCCGCCTTTACCAGCAAACAGGACAAACCGCATCCGCGGAGAGGGAGGCGCCGCCGGATGCAACACGGCCGGCTCGTAGAACAATCCAAGCCTGGCCGTGCTCACCGGCCGTTGAGCGAGCGGCTGCGCGTGGTCCCAAAATCCGGATAGTAACTCCAACCCGCGAACCTCTTCCGCCAACAGCTCAATTCCCCAGGCCGAACAAGGGACCTCAATCCCGGCCAGGAGTTGTTGGATCTGGAACTGCTCGACCGAGGCGGCGGCCGAACAGGTGCGGCAATCCCACTCCAGATGGAGCTGATTCACGATTAGCTCTGATACCGGTATCTTCCGGCTCGACAGATCCCTGAACAGCGCCAGGGTTTCGTGAACGCTGAGCGGCTCGGCAATCGTGACGGGAACGAATTGGGAACGTGCCGGGTCGCACAGCAGACTCTCCATTCGCTGCAGCGAGGATTTCCATTTGGCCACAAACAGGTCGAGGCGGTCCGGGCTGCCATCCCGGCTGAACACCCGCCGCATGTACCGGCGCTTGGCCAGCAGCACCTCCAACATACCGAGCCATCGCCGGATCAGTTCGGGCATGGCCAACAGGCGCAGGGTATGGCCGCTGGGCGCCGTATCCACCACAATGCAGTCGTAGCGGCGGGTCTCCGCCCAGGAGGAGATCTCGAAGAAGGCCATCAACTCATCGAGACCGGGCAGGGAGAGGCTCAGGAATTGATTGATGTCCTCATCGTCCAGGAAAGTGCCGGCGGCGGCAATCTCCCGCAGCATGACGCCGTTCTGCTCGCGGAATTCGGCCAGGCATTGCTGGGCGTCAAGCTCCAGCACTTGCAGATTGCCCGAGGGCACATGACCTGCCAGGCTGTCCCGTACGGAGTGGGCAGGGTCCGTGGAAACCAACAGCAAAGAGCGGCTGGGGGCGAGCGCAGACATGCGCAGCGCAGCCGCCGTGGCGCAGGTCGTCTTGCCCACGCCGCCTTTGCCGCCGAACAGCAGAAGCTGGAGGCCTTGCTTGGTGAAAAATGATGGCATCTGCCGGCTCATGCCGGTCTCCCGCTTCCATTACGAATTGCCAGGCTCGTCCTCGGTCGCCGCGAGGTCCGGTTCATCAGGTTCTTCTTCGTCTTTCAGACGGCTGTCAATTGCATCCAGCCGGTCCAGCAAGAGCTTCTCTTCGGCCTCGAACTGTTGTTCGGAAATCCGCCCGGTTTCCAATTGCATGTAGAGGATTCTCAGTTGCCCGGTGATCGACTGGGCTTCACCGGCCAGTTCCTCGTGGGCGATCTTGCTGATTTCCCGGAAGGTCCACAGAATGCTGCGGACAGGGAAAAAGAGAATGTCGTCCACCAGCAGCATTACTGCTCCAGATCGATTTCGACGAAGTTATACGGCGCCCAGGGCCCGCTATAGTCGAAGGCGAAATTGTTGTCAAACAGCTTGGCGGCAGCGAACACGCCTGCGGAGAACGCTTCCTGTGCGTCGCGCCCCACCAGGCATGCCAGGTTTATGACCTCGTGCTCATTGCGGCACTGGTTTGACTTGAATTCCACGCACAGAGGGGCAAGGGCCCGCTCCACCTTCCGGGTGTGGTCCTCCCGGTCCTCATTGAGCAGGCGGTCGAACATCCGACCCAGTTCAATCTTCTCTTCCTGAGTGAACTCGTGGCGGGCACCCATCAGTCGGTCCCTCGCCAGACGCAGTTCAGCATGCGTGTTGACGAAATACTCGAAGATATTCGGTACGTCCCAGGCTACGCGCAACCCCATTTCCACTCTGCCGGCCACCCGTTGGAGTTGCTCCTGGAAGCCGTCCTGATTCCGGACCAGGATTCTGCGGATGGCCTCCGGGCTGGCGGCAATCGTGCCGAAGGCCATCGGCAGCGGGGTTGTGTCGGCCATCAGACACTTGAGCACCGCTTGGTGGGCCTTTAGGTTGGCACGTTCCGGCCGGATCTTGGAACCAGCCAAGCCGCTGACGACCGCGGCCACGCGGCTGTTGGTGATGGTGTACACATCTTTCCCCTCGATGCCCAGAGATCGATAGGACCGTGGTTCGTCGCCCGTCACGATGGCGTAAATATAGTTCCTTCCGCTTGCCACAGGCACTGCCGGCTCCTGATCCGGACCGGCAGCTACGGCCGCACGGTGACCGTCTTTCATGGCCTCCTCCTCACTCTCGTGGACCGCACCCGTTGCAGGTGCGATCTCCATCGAATTTCCAGCCAGAGACGCCGCGACTCGGCGTCTAACAGCCGGATCCACTCCTGAAGCAGACGCAACGCGCTGCCCCTCGCCAGAGGCGCACCGGTAGAAGCGGGGCTGCAACGGAAACTCCTGCGGTGGCGGTTGCCGGGGACGTGGGCGGAGGTCTTGATCGTCAGCATGGGCTGTGGTTCCCTCAGTAACGGATCTTGAATCCGCCCGTGCTGCGCCGGGGCGCAGGCTTCAGATCGAGGCCGGGCAGGCGCGCCGGCGACCCCTGGCCCGAAGTCGCCACCGCCTGGAGCAGCTCTTGCTTGGCCTTCTCGATCTGATCGAGACGAGCGTCGATCAGCGCGATCCGCTGGCTGGCGCTCTTGCGCTCCATAGCCCGCCGGGCCTTTTCCATCTCCAGGCACGTGATCTGCATGTAGCTGCGGTACGGCAAGGAGGTCTGGTCCACCCGGCCGGAGAGCGTCCGAACGTTGTTCAAACCTTTCGTGGGGATGGGCATGACATCACTCCTTTCCATTGTTTCCTGAGGCGGGCCGGCTGTTGTTTCTCCGCGGCTTGAGAGAGGCGCCGCAGATTCTGGCCATGCTCTCATCGATCTTATCCGGCATCAACGACTGCCCTTCGCGCGTGACTTTGGCCGTCTCGGTGGTGAGAACGTCGTGGCAGACCCATTGGAATACCGGATCGTCCAGCCTCGCACGCGCCCCCCGGTGGGCCAGAATCCTGGCGATAACAATGGTGGCGCGAATCGTCGGCCGGTGATTGTTGACGCCGGTGCCTCGCAGCTCGCGGACGATGTCCACAATGACCTCGGCGTCCCCGCGAGGCAAACCCGATTTGGCCATCCCAATCTGGATCTCCGTCTCGCGGTCGAAGTTGCCCAGGTTGAGTGTGATCAGCCGGTCCATCAGAGCGTCTTGGGTCTTGTGAACCCCGGCATACTCCTCCGGGTTGGAGGTGAAGATCGCCCGGAAGTTCGGATGCACTTCAAGGTACCCGGCGCCGCTCGGTCGCAGGGCGGGGAGATTCAGGATTCTCTCCTCCAACACGCTCAACAGGGCGTTGTTGGCCTCGGGGCGGGAGCGGTTGAACTCGTCGTAGATCAGGGTGTTGCCGTTGGCGCAAGCCGTGGTGAGGCGGTTATCCACCCATAGGGTGTTCATGTTCTCTTCCGTCTTCAGCACGGAATGTATGTAATTGTCGATCAGCTTTGACTTCCGGTAGCCGGCGTCCTTGCCGATCAAGTCTGAGCTGCCAAACTCATCATCCCCATGAATGAGAGTGACCGGGCTGCCAAGTTTTGCCGCCACGTGAAAAGCCAGCGTCGTTTTTCCCGTCCCCGCCGTCCCGGCAAAGTGTACCGCATAACCGACTCCAAGGTACGCGAGCGCCCTTTCGGCCAAAGCCTGAATATGCGGGGTTGCCACGAACTCGTCACTGGCCTCAGGCAGGACATCGTCCTCCCTCGGCTGCACTCGGACCACCACTGCCCCGAGGTCTTTGCTCTCTGGTTCCAACATTGGAATGCTCACTTTTCTACTGGCAAGAATCAGTGCTTCTTCGATCCCTTGAACGGCGTCCTCTGGGCCTGCGGCAAGGGCACAGCCGGCGCCGGCACAGGTTCGGCGGTCTTGTGTCTCTGCGGCTCCCCTTCCGCTGCCGCAGATGGCTGCCGTTCCGCGCGGGGCTTAGCGCTTGCCAGTTCCGCCATCGTGCGTTGCCTTTCTCTCTCGGCAGCCTCGCGCTGGGCTGGCGTTCGGCCAAACCAGGCACGGTGGGCGCCCGCGCGGTCGCGCGCAAAGGCCGTGCACAGAGCGGAAACCTGCGAGCGTCGCTCATCGGTCTGGTGGACCAAGTCGCCTCGCAAGGCCACTCGGGCATGGCGCGAGGACACAATCTCGTCTCGCAACCGCGTCATCGTTTCAGTCAATATACCCATCTCTTTCCTCTCTTTCCGAGGTCACCCAATGCACCGGGGTTCTTGCCAATTCGCGCCGCACTCCCAAAACCCCGCCGCCGCAGCTTCGCTTCAGCCAAGCGGGTCCGCAACTCTCGCCGCACACGCTCTTAGTCCGGATTATTCAGTGCGACCCAACGGCGCAACTCCGCTCAAAAGACTCCTCGGCCGAAGGGAGCGGCACTGCCGTCACGAACCTGACCGCTCGAATACTGCTCCCCTGGGTGGCGATCTCCATGATCGCGCCACAGGCGAAGCACTTGATCTGGCCTTCGTAGTCGTCATAGGCATTGCCGAGATCCACCCGGTACCCGCAGCCAAGACAGTTGATTTTCATCTTACCCTCCTCTTTTCCCTACCGAGTCCCACCGCAAGCAGGCGATGGCGTTGAGTTGCCCGTCTACCCGAAGCGAGTGGTCGCAGACCAAGTCGCCTTGCAAGGCCACTCGGTCATGGCGCGAGGACAGAATTTCGTCTCGCAACCGCGTCATAGCTTCAGTCAATACTCCCGCTTCTGTGCTCTCGTTTGGTGACTCTCGTCCGGGGGATACTGGTTCATTTTCGCTGCTGGTGCGGCAGTCTCCGACCGCCGAATCTTATTTTCAACAGCTTCCGGCGGTCAGAGACCGCTGCTACAGCAAGCTGACCCACTACCGTCCGGGGAACCCGCGCAGAGAACCTTTCGACGGGCCCGGATCAGAGCGGCCACTGATCCCAGGCCAACTGCTCCCGCCGGCTTGAACTTCGGTCCCCACCGATTGTCGCTATGAACTTTTGCCGGCCCAGGCTCTGCGGGCGCCGGCCAGGTCGTTTCTTATTTCTCGCCGCTGTGCGCCAACCGAGCGCCTCAGGCTGTTTAGAAAAGCCACCCGTTCATTCTTTGTTCGTTTTGCCATCGCCGTGCGCGACCTGCCAAGGTGAACGCAAAGCTGCGCAATAGCCTGCTTCCGCCCCTTGGTATCGTGCAGCAACTCGCTCATCATACTCCCGCGCATCCTGCGCATCGCGTGGATCTCACTACACAAGCGTGTCACATCATCTGTCAGCATGCCTTCATCTCCTTTTGTCTCTTGGGATACGCTTGGATTCCCAAGCCGGGAGAGGCCCAATTGAGGACCTCAGACCGGCGACGGGAACCTTGCCGGGCGCAGTTCTACGCTGGCGCCGCGGCGCTGGCAGTAAGACCGATGGCCTCGGCGTACTTCAGGTACGTCTCAACCGAAGCGATTACGACGCGAGCTTCCACCGAGAGCAGTTCAATGCCGACCAGCGACACCTTGACCCAGGCATCAATCACAATGCCCTTGTCAAGAATGCGGTCAACAACTTCTGCCAGGCTCGATGAATCCGTGGACTTATTCACTTTCGCCATGTTGTGTTCTCCTTTTGGGTCGTTCACCTATTGCTTGAAAGGGCCTCAGGTTTTGGTTGACCCTCCGCTTTTCAAGGAGAGCACGTGAATAGCCGAGACGCCCCGCTCGTGTGCTTTAATGTAACTACCTAATTATTCATGGAATGGTATTGTGAGAACCCTATGGGAAAATACTAAGGTGGAATTCGCGCTAGGGTGCCCATTCCACAGAATCAGTCAGAGACGCCACGAAGTTGTACGGTGGCCATGGTCCACTCAACAACATCTTCGTACAGCCGGGAGGACAGATTTGCCGGGCCTTATTTCGAAAGCGTTCCACATCGGTTTTCGGCGTCAGAAAGTACAGCGAGACGAGTCGCCCCAGGTTAGGCGGCGAGATTTCTCTCCGCTGCTCTGTGGAGCAGCCTGAGAGCAAGGCCATGATCTGATCAGCCAGTTGGGCCTCCTCCGGAGCGAGGGAGTTTGCGGAGTTGTAGCGTTTTCGCAAGGATGCCAGGTATGCAGCTCCCGGGGACGATGGAAAGTCGGGGAGAACCGCGGCGCGTGCCGGCCCCAGAACACGAATCCCCATCTCCGTCATACCTCGAAGCCGGCCTAACAGTGCTTCGTACTCCTGGCGGTGGTCCTCCAAGAGGCGAATGACCGCGGACTCACTTTCCATCACGCAGCCGTACCGCAGAGGAATGACGGCCTGTCTGGCATGAATCGCCTCGACCACTCTCTCGTAAGCCAGCAGCGAGGCAACGCTGGGCGCCGAACTTGTCGCTTCCACCCGCGAAACCACGGCGGCCAAGCCGTGACCTGCCACCACACACATTCCTGGCTCTAGGGAACACCCGGCCAAATCCTGCCGTACGATCCCGTAGAGGAGGTACTTCATGCCTTCGCGCCCACGGAAAGGTCTGGAACAAAACTGTACGGTGGCCACGGACCGGTCAGCGTCAGCATCAAACCAGGGAACGCCTCGCCTCCATTGAGCCGTTCCAGACATCCCCGGAACTCGTCAAGGGCTGCCGGCGAAAGGAGGAAGGCCCAGTTCAATACGACCTCAGTGTCCGTTCCCGCCGTAACCGGCGCCAGGACTTTGCGTTCCCGGAAACTTCCGGCATGTGCTGCCAGTGCCGCCGCCGCCCGCCGGCAGAATTCTTTCAGTTGGAAGTTGAAATCCCATTCCCGCTGGGCCTTGATCCGCTTCTCCTGGAAATATCGCGTTCCCGGGGAAGTAACCAGCGATTGCTCTTCCGCCGCGGGCTGATCTGGCGAGCCCAGCCTTCTCAACGCATCGGCGCGATTCAGCAGCCCTCGCACCGCCCACTCCTGTTTGTCGCCGAGCTGGGCGAAGAATCCGGTGATGGCCTCCAGGTGGTCGAGAACGGACTGCTTCAAGCTGTCAATGGAAGTGAACAGGGTTGCGAAACGTGCCGGCAGCACTGGCATTTGGCTCATGACTTCCTCGATAGCCGCTTCATGCCGACAGACGCGCGGCCCCAACCATGCCAGATCCTCTAAGCACGCTTCCGCTGCATCGCCACAGAACTCTCCCCGTTCTACCTCACTGAGGACCACGCCAATTTCCCCGCAGGCGCGCACAAAGACGGGATGTTGCCCATCCACCCCGATCGCAGAAGCTTTGATGCCGCATCCGTAAGGTGTCAGACAATACAAGTAATAAGCAGTCTCGCTATTACCCATTCGCCTTTGCTTCTTCCAGGGCCGTTCGCAGGTCGTCAGGCTCGATGATCACCGGCACTTCTTCCGCCGGTTTCCCGATCCTGCCGGTCACCGCGCGCCGCACGGCGCGCAGCGCAGCCTTAGTGCATACGCCTTGGATGTCGGCGCCGCTAAAACCATCTGTGTTTGCGGCGAGGTCGCTGGTGCTGATTCCCGGCGCCAGCGGCTTGTTCCGCAGATGGACCTCAAAAATCAGGCGGCGGCTCTCCTCGTCGGGCAGGGGGATGTCGACGATCTCATCAAAGCGCCCCGGACGCAGGATGGCCGGATCGAGCATGTCCGGCCGGTTGGTCGCGCCCAGCGCCAGCACCCCCCTCAGTTCCTCGACGCCATCGAGTTCGGTGAGGAACTGGCTCAACACACGCTCCGCGACGTGCGCATCGGAGCCGCCGGCAGAGCGCGCCGGCACCAGGGCATCGATCTCGTCAAAGAAGATAATGCACGGCGCCGCCTGCTTGGCTTTCCGAAACATGTCGCGCACGCCTCGTTCCGACTCTCCCACGAACTTGGAGAGCAGCGCTGGACCCTTGATGGAAATGAAGTTGACCCTGCTTTCATTGGCAATGGCCTTGGCGAGCAGTGTTTTTCCGCAGCCCGGTGGCCCCGTCAGCAGAATTCCTTTCGGCGGACGGATGCCGGCACGGGTGAACAGTTCCGCATACTGGAGGGGCCACTCCACCGCCTCAATGAGCCGCTGCTTGACTTGCGAAAGGCCACCCACATCCTCCCACCGGACGTCTGGCACCTCCACGAATACCTCGCGCGTCGCGGACGGTTCCACCTCGCGCAGGGCATCCAGGAAATCTTCCATCCAGACCTCGAGCTTGGCCAGTTGTTCGTAAGGGATACGCGCCAGAGCGAAGTCGATGTCGGGCATGATGCGGCGCAGGCAAATCATGGCCGCCTCGCGGCAGAGTGCTTCCAGATCGGCCCCCACAAAGCCATGGGTGATCTCGGCCAGGCGGCTCATGGCCACGTCTTCGGCCAGCGGCATGCCCCGGCTGTGGATGGAGAGAATCTCTTCGCGCCCGATGCGGTCCGGAATAGGGATCGCGATCTCCCGGTCAAACCGGCCAGGCCTTCGCAAGGCCGGGTCAAGCATGTTCGGCAGATTCGTGGCGGCGATCACGATCAGTTGTTGCCGTTTGGCGAGCCCGTCCATCAGGGCCAGCAGTTGCGCCACCACCCGTTTTTCCACTTCTCCCACCACGTTCTCGCGTCGCGGCGCAATGGCGTCGATCTCATCCAGAAAAACTATGCTGGGGCCCTTGCGAGTGGCCTCCTCGAAGATCTTCCTAAGATGGGCTTCGCTCTCGCCGTAGAACTTGTGGATGACCTCCGGACCGCTCACCGCATAGAAGTTGGCCTCGGTTTCATGCGCGATGGCGCGCGCGATTAATGTCTTGCCGCAGCCTGGCGGACCATGGAGCAGCACGCCCTTCGGGGCGTCGATGCCCAGCCGCTCGAAGACCTCCGGATAGCGCAGTGGCAGTTCGATCATTTCACGGATGCGCTGGAGCTGTGGCTTCAGCCCGCCGATATCCTCGTAAGAGGTGGAGCGCGCGGCCACTTCCTCGGCCTGCTGCGGGTTGCCGATCACCAGTTGGGTGGTTGGATTGATCAGAACCGGACCCTTGGGCGTGGTGTTCCCCACCCGAAAGTCGGCCCACCGGCTGCCGAAGAGCGTGGCGCGGATCCGGTTTCCCTCCTGTACGGGCAGGCCGTCGAGCAAACTGCCGATATAATCCAGGTCGCGCTCGGCTGGCCGGACGTTGGCCGGGGCGAGCACGACGCGCTCGGCGGGACGGCAAATGGTCTTCCGCACCGCCACAATCTCGTCGAGCCCCGCACCGGCGTTCTCACGGACCAGTCCGTCGATTTGGATTCGGGACTGCCCGCGAAGTTCCTTGTGGGCGGGCATCACCTTGCAGACCGTGCCGCGCTTCCCGGCGACCTCGACCAGGTCCCCGACGGCAACCCGGAGTTTGTCGAGGTCTTCCGGACCCATGCGGGCAATCCCTCGCCCCACATCCTTGCTCAACGCCTCAGCGACTTTGAGCTTTAGAATTGGAACTTCGGTACGCTCAATGGCCATGTTCGGGCTCTCACCTCATACACTTGATTTCAACTACCCCGTTATTGCAGGTGACCTGCATCTTCTCGCGAGCAAAGCTCGCCGAAAGCAGCATTTCCTTGCGATACTTCTTGTCGCCGTGCTCGGCTGCGATGGTCAGCAGGTCGTCCTCCACCGTGATTTGCACGTCTCCCACGCTGATGCCAGGCATCTCCGCCACCACTAATACATGATCTTCCTCCTCGAAGACATCCACCACGGGCTCGCGAACTTCCTGCACAACGGTGTGCCCGGATTCCCGGTCCTTGCGAATGTTGCCGAACGGCTCGACGCGCGGCCGGTCGTCTCCCAGTCCCACCTTGACGGTGAACCCGTAGATTCCTTTCACCTCCTTGCCCGCCCCGTGGATCTCGCCGGTTTGGGATAGCTGCTCGCCCGTTTTGGCCACTTCTCCAAGCTTCTCGACCAGATCCCCAAGGCCCTTGAGAATCCCGCCGAGCCCTAGCTCGAAACTACCTTCGGAAGCTTTCTCATTGCGTTTCTTGGTCATTGGGTTGTTCTCCCTCGCTCTGGATTCCATATGCCTTCACTTTCGAATGAAGGGTCTTGTAATCAACCTGGAGGAGGCGCGCGGCCTTGGCTTTGTTTCCGCCCGTTCTCCTCAGGGCGTGGACGATTACCATCCGCTCAACGTGGACCGTCTGTCTCCGGACGATTTCCCGCAGCGGAAGATCGTCCCACCCCCGGTCGGGCGTGGATGAACGCGCCACCAGTTCGTCTTCCGCCAAGGGTTTGCACTCATCGAGTCTCAAGCCGAGGTGCCCTTCGGTAATGGTATCTTCGGCCATCAGTACAGCTCGGCGCACAGCCGACTGAAGCTGCCGCACATTTCCGGGCCAGCGGTAGGTCAACATGGCCTCGATCGCCGAAGGGGAAAAACCCTTGATGGACCTGGAAATCTCGATGTTTGCAATATCCATGAACCGCTTCGCCAGGTACGGTATATCCTCCCTGCGCTCGCGCAGTGGCGGGATGGAGATCGTATATTCGTTCAGCCGGAAATAAAGGTCAGGGCGGAATGAGCCGCGTTCGCAAAGCGCTTCGAGGGGGTGACCGCTGGCGGTGAGCACACGGGCGTCCATATGGATGGGCTTGGTGCCGCCCACCCGACACAGGGTCTTTTCCTGCAGTACCCGAAGCAACTTGGATTGGGAGGTCAGCGGCAGATTGGAGATTTCGTCCAGGAAGAGCGTCCCCGTGTTCGCCACCTCAATCGTTCCCACGGTCTGCTGATCCGCTCCGGTGAATGCTCCCCGTTCATGCCCGAACAACGTGCTCTCGATCAGCATCTCGGGAACAGCGCCGCAATCCACGGGGACGAAGGGACGCCGTGCGCGCCCGCTGGCATAGTGAATGGCCCGCGCCACGACCTCCTTTCCCGAACCGGTTTCGCCCACGATGACCACGCTGAAATTCGATTTCGCGACCTGCTCAATGGCAGAGATCACTCTGCCGATCGCCTTACTGGGGCCGAACATCTCTCGCGGCGAGAGGACGTGGTGGACGTGATCCGCCAAGTGTTTCAACTCCAGCTTCAGTCGCCGCTCGTTCAGCGCGCGGAGCACGACGCGGATCACTTGTTGATGTTCAAACGGCTTGGCGAGATAGTCGTGGGCGCCGACACGGAGCGCCTCCACCGCTCCCCGCACCTCGGCAAATCCGGTGATCAGGATCACCGGCAGCTCCGGATCAAGTTCCTTGGCTTTGCGCATTAACTCCATGCCATCCATGCCCGGCATCCTGATGTCTGCCAGCAGCACATCGGGGTCTCCTGCGCGGACCAGTTGCAGCGCCTCGGTTCCGTCTTTGGCCAGCAGCGGCGTCAGCCCCTCGCGGTGCACGAGGTGCCCCAGTAGCTGGGCCATTTCGTGCTCGTCGTCCGCGATCAGGATTCTGCCCTGAACCGTGCTCATACACCCCTTCTTTGCCGCGCCCGGGGCGGCCCAAGCGGGTAAATAACGTTGATATCCGAATCCAAATATTTTGTGACGTCGTGGAGCATCCCCATGAACAGGATGCCGCTTTCCCCTGCGCCCAACGTCCGGTTGATGCGATCCGCGATGTAACGGTCTCGCTTCTCCAGTAGCGTGTCGCGCCATTGTTTCTGGCGGATTTCCGTCCGGACCGTCGCCCCGGAAGCAAACGCCGCGGTTGCGAGCTGGTATTCTTCAACCAGCAGTTCGGGCGACTCCGTACCCATCAGTGCTGCGCCACGCGCCTGGAGTTGCAAGAGCAATCTGTGGTTCCGGTTCCCAGCTCCAGCCAACTCCGCCACAATCTCCTGCTCCTGCCCGCAAACCGGCAATCCATCCTGATAAACCCGCACGGTCCCGGGGTTCACCGGCAGCTTGGCGGCCACGCTCTCGATCTCCTCCCACATCTTCTCCACCACGGCCGCATTGCGCGTCAGACCCTGCCGCCCGAGTGCTGACAGTTTCCTTCCTCGTATTGACGCCCCCAGTGTCCCCATGTCCGCCGCAGTGTGGATAATCGGGATGTAGACGAGTTTCCTTTGACGACCGCCGAATTGGCTATTATTCTTCTCCCTGAAAGACCATGAGGCACCTCCTCTCGAAGGGAGTCCACCCCGAGGCAGAGTTTGCTGCGGTTCTCCGGAGTCCATGGAAACGCCCCTGTCCCGCTGGCTTTCGGAATCCTAAACACAGCCCATCCAACTATTACAGCCTACTACTACCGTTGCGAGAATAGCACAACTCGTTATTGATTGATATGTAATTTAGGGATAGTATCAGTTCGTATGCTCTTGAACAGGTATCCTGTTGAAGAAAAAGAAAGAGTGGAAGTTTCCGCGCCAGTCCACGAGCAACGGCGCTTGCAGATTGCAGAAGCTACAGCGGGACTGTTTGAGAACAGTCGGCTGCCCATGTGGATCTACAACCTGCGATCGCTGTCGTTTCTCTCCGTGAACGACGCAGCCGTTGAATGTTACAGTTACTCGCGGGAAGAGTTCCTGGCCATGACGGTGCAGCAACTGCATCTGCCGGCGGAAAGGTCCGCCCTCCTAGATGCCGCGTTGAGCTCGCCTTTCTCCCCGAAGCAGGAACGGACGTGGCGGTACGTAAAGAAAGACGGAACGGTGATCTACGTTGAAGTCGCAAAATCTGCTGTGGATTTCGCCGGCGAGAGCGCATGCCTGGTCATCGCAAACGATGTCAGCGAAGGCAAGAGATCCGAATTGCTCTATCGGATGTTGATGGATACCATTCCCTCATCGGTTCTGCTGCTTGACCAAGACTTACGCGTCGTTTTGGCTAACAGGAACTTCCTCGAGAAGTCCCGCCGGACCAATGGCGCGACTATCGGAAAGCGACTTGCCGAGGTTTTCCCGGAGGTGATCCTTGCGGAAATGGGCCTGGAACAGCAGATCCAAAACGTCTTTGCAAGCAGCCATGCTACTCAAGGCCAGAGGCTGACCTACCGGGCGCCTGGCGTTCCGATTCGAGTCTACTACTATAGCGTTGCCCCCGTGAACTGGGTCGGGCAAGTCGATCACGTTCTGCTCCTCATGGATGATGTTACCGAGCAGATGCGGCTGGGCGAAGAGATCCGGCGTATGGAGCGCCATCTGGCCAGCGTCGTCGAGAGCGCCAGCGATATTGTCATCTCCACCGACACCGAGGGCAATATCCTGACCTGGAACAAGGCGGCTCAAAGGACTACCGGCTACTCACTCGAGGAGTTGAAAGGCCGCGCGTTTTTTGACTACTTCGAGCAGGCCGACACCGCCAACGTTCAAAGATTGCTCTCCAAAGGGGCGTCCGGCGAGAGTTCCGGCCGAATCGAGTCCAACCTGAAGACCAAAGACGGGCAACGGCGTCCGGTGTCCTGGGTTTTCTCTCAGATGACGGACGACGCGGCACGAACGGTGGGCTTCGTGGTAGTGGGCCGGGACCTGACGGAACAACGCAAGTTCGAGTTGCAGATCCTGGAATCACAGAAGCTGGCCGCTCTCGGCGTGATGGCCAGGGGGATCGCCCATGAAATCCGAACGCCCCTAGCGATCTCCTCCTCGGCCGCTCAATTCCTCACAGAGGACAATCTCACCCCGGATTTTCGCCGGGAGTGCGCCGAGAAGGTCCACGGCGGCATCCGGAAGGCGGGCACCATCATTGAGAACTTGTTGCATTTTGCGCACCCCTCGGCGGACAAGAGCAAGACGCCGCTGGACCTCCTGCGCGTGATGAAAGAGGCCATGACTCTTATAGATCACCAGGCCAAGGTTCAGAATATCGAAATTCGCACACACTTCCCGCTGGAGCCGTGCCAGGTCCTCGGCGTTCCCGGCCTCCTGGAACAGGTGTTCATCAATCTCCTGCTCAATGCCATGAACGCCATGCCGAACGGCGGGACGGTTGATGTCTTCGCTGAGCAGGCCGCCTGTGAAGTGCTGCTTCGCGTCACTGACATCGGAGAAGGGATCTCCCAGGAAGACCTCGGCAAGATCTTCGATCCCTTCTTCACAAGGGCTCCTCTTGGAAAGGGCACAGGCCTTGGGCTATCCATCTGCCACTCCATCGTCGATCAGCACGGCGGGTCGATCAGCGTGGAGAGCCAGAGCGGAAAGGGAAGCACCTTCACGGTGAAACTGCCGTCTCTGTTCCCGAAAGAGGAGAAAAAGCGGTGAGCTTCTTGAATCGCGTCATCCTCGTCGTGGACGACGACCCTGATATATGCTGGGCCCTCGAACATGTGCTCGGGGAACTTGGGGCGCAATGCATCCGGGCGCTCGACGGCCAGACTGCTCTCCAGGCAGCCCGAATCAACCGCCCGACTCTGGCTCTGCTGGACGCCAAGTTGCCAGATATCGACGGTCTGGAGTTGGCCCGAAACTTTCGCATTGCCGATCCCGGTATTCTGGTCTTGGTGGTCTCAGGGTACTTCTACAAGGACGATCCCGCCATACAAGCGGCTCTGGAACAACGGCTGATCCACGGATTTATCGAAAAGCCCTTCTCGCACACAGAGGTCATTGAGACCGTGAAAAACGCTCTTTCCTCCCAAGAGGCTGCATCACGGGAGGCATCGCTTCGAAGAAAAACTGGCGAAGCTCGAAATGAAGATTCAGGCACGCAACGAGCAGGTGAGGGAACACCCGCGCTCGCAGCCGGAAGCGGGACAACGGGCGATGGTCGCCTGGGCCGAGCAGCACAAGCTGGCGGGCTTGGTGGACATCAAACTGGAAGGCAAGGAACTGAAGCTGGAGCGGCATGAGGCGGCGATCACCCGGGCCCTGAAGTTGGCGGGTTGCTATGGGGTGACGACCGACGTGGCCCCGACGGCGCTGAGCGCCCAACAGGTGCATGACAGCACCATGGCGCTCGAGAAGGTGGAGCGCGACTTTCGTACCCTGAAGACCGGCTTGCTGGAAGTGCGGCCGGTGTGGGTGCGCAAAGAAAGCCGCACGCGGGGGCACGTTTTCTGCTGCCTGCTGGCGCTGAAGCTGAGCCGCGAAATCGAACGGCGGCTACGGGCCGTCTTCGGCACCACCGGAACCGGCCCGCAAGCAATCACGCTGCCGGCCTTGACGCGCCTCTGCCTGCTGCATTACCAGGTCGATGAGAAAACCACGGTGACCCGTCTGCCCCGGCCCGATGCGCGGCAGGAGGCGATTCTGGCGGCGCTCGGAGTCCATCTCCCCAAAATGAAAATATAGCCAGACGCTCGCGGCGCTCGACCACTTGCCAACTGCTTCACCGAGAAATACTTACCACCAAATCCCTGCCCTCCCCAGCGGGGAGGATCCGCCAGAAAACAGACCGTTGACTTGATTGCAAGTGTTTTGACGGTTCATGGATGTGACGCACCCGCTGACACAGTGGTTTTTGTGAACCAGGGAAGCGGTTTGAAGAATAGATGTAAGACAAAGAAAATCAAGGGATTGGATGGTAGGCCCGAACGGACTCGAACCGTTGACCTCTACCGTGTCAAGGTAGCGCTCTAACCAGGCTGAGCTACGGGCCTATAGGTCGTGACGATTGATTCTAACCTGTTCCTTGCAATTCCGGCAATCTGAAGTTAACGCCGGAATTGCTTGGGATTCGTATTGTGAGCATTTATTTGTTGCCCCGGATTCTTCGGTAGTGCCTTAATTTTGTGTTGCTCCCAACAGTTCCCCAATCGTCCAGATATAAACTGTGATCTTCGCTTCCATCGCGGGTGTGACCCTCAACGTCCGGTGGACGCGGCAGAGATTGTACCACCCGAAGTATAGCGCCAGCGCCGCTCCCAGGTTCTCCCGCTTCTTTGAGAAGGCGTTCGTCAGTTGCGTGAGTCTTCGAATTTGCATTCTCTTGGTGAGGTTCTGCCGCTCGACGTGCAAATCCTCTCGGGGTCGGGGTGGCCCCGTGCTGGCTTTGCTATGACTTCTACCGCTCTGGCTGGCGAGTAACGGTGTTCGTCCTCGGCTGACGCGGCATAGACCTTGATGAGTTGCGCGAAGTCTACTCGCGCCCCAAGTCAGGTGTGGATTGCGTCAAAGTAGGGTGGAAAGCCATCGGTTGTGATCTGGAATTGGCCGGACGCGGACACGCCCAATTTCTCCGTGAAAGCCATCGTATCTCGGGCCGTTCGCCTTCCGAGATGCCACGTCGGCACCAGCTTTGTGTTCCGCTCGATGGCAACGAAGCGGTAGGCATCTCCGCGCTCGGGGTCGCCAGTGTAATTGCGCTTTTCCGTGCACCCGACGAATCCCCACATCTCGTCACATTGAACGTCGGACACCGGAACGTTGTGAATCTTAGAATCCAATAGCCGCTCGCAACGGTCGCCAGCGAGAACCAAAATCTTCATGATCGTGTTTTGGTCAACGCCGGTGATGCGCTCAATTGACCGGATAGAGCAACCCTCGACCAGTAGCATGATGACTGCCTCGACTTTCTCAGTAGCCGTGTACATGCCGCCCAGGTGCTCGTTACGCGGGTCGGAATGCGTCTTCCGACAGTGGCAACAGCGATAGCGTTGCTGACCCTTGCGGGGTTTTCCAAATTTCCTGCATTCGATTCGACATCTGTGGCACTTCATTTTGACCCTTGCTTTCTTCGGGCCTGTGAGCCAGAATGACGGCGGGCGTAGAAACCCCGTCCTTTTGGCTTCGGCCAGAGGATGTGCCCTGCGGGCAGTTGACGCTACCCTTGGGGCGAATTTTGATGTGGATCTGGGGGGAGCTGAACCTCCCGCCATGTGCCGCCAGTCGGCACTGGCAGGAACCTTCCCTCAGGCCTGCAGCTAAGTCACATATTCAAAAATACTTCAACATAACTAAGTTAATATCGCAAACTTGCGATTGTACTGTCAATAAAAAAGTGTTGACCCACATCGCAAAAATGTAATACAGTCATGAATGGCTTCCATCGCTGGACGTTTCGCGCCTTTACCTCGGATGGTGGCAGGAGCGTCATTCAGGATTGGTATGATGTCCAGTCGGCAGGTGTTCGCGCTGCTTTCGATACTGCCCTCAAACACCTCAGGGATCAGCCTCCGCCCAACTGGGTGCGTCCGTTCATAGGGACGTTAGGGAAGAAATGTGAGGGGCTAATGGAAATACGATTCACTGTCGAGAAGGTGAGGCACAGACCAATTGGATTCTTCGGGCCAAAGAGAATGGAGTTTACCGTTTTGGCCTTTGCGGTTGAAAAGGACAGAAAGTTTGTGCCTCCTACAACTTGCCAAATAGCGCTAGAGCGCAAAGAGTTGATTGTTAATGACCCGGAGCGTGCCTGTGAATATACGTTCTAACAGAATCGAATTAGAAAAGCTTAAGGACAAGGCTTACCGGGATTCCTATGTGCGGGAGCATATTCGCATTGGTTTACCTTATCAGGTCCGAGCCCTGCGGCAGCAAAGGCATTGGAAGCAGGAGGAATTAGGCGAGCGATCCGGTAAGCCGCAGAACGTGATTTCGCGCTTAGAAGACCCAAGCTATGGCAAGCTCAGCCTCCAAAGCATGATCGATCTAGCCTCAGCATTCGATGTGGCTCTTCTGATAAAGTTTGTGCCATTCAGTCGTTTCCTTCGTGAGTTTCAAAACCTTTCTCCCGAGGCTTTGGAGGCAGTTAGCTTCGACCAGGACGTGGAAGAGCTAGGCGGCGCTATCGATGAGGTTCTCGGACAAAAGATTTCTGGTTCTGATAGTCCTCGGAACAGAAGCCCGCTACACCTTGTACCGCTTGAAAAGTCAAATGGACTGGAATTTGAACACGCCCTATCAGGAACGACTAAAGAGAAAATGGGCACTGTAATCCCGTGGCCAGCACCTGTCGAACGGAGGTCAAGAGAATATGCAGCTATCAGCGGTAATGCTCGCTAGGCTGTTCGCCTTTGTTGAGCCTGCTGACCTTAATCCGCGCGGGAAGGTCTACTACCCAGATCTCGTGGCTGCCCTCGCCGAGCACTACGGATTTATGAAATACCCTAAGAATGCCGAAGACTTCGACGAAGCCAAAGGCGTTCAGTTTGAAATGGGTAGAGCAGGGGACGTGACCATCAGCAAGATCCAGATTTATCAGCAAGGTATCGTAGTGGATACTACATCTTCTACTGGGGATTCCGACAGGATATTGGACGAAGCGTTGCTTTGGTTAAGCACAGAATTTGGTCTAATTTACAAACCCGATATGATCTCCCGCCGGGCCTATGTGAGCCAACTTACGTTTTACAGTGACATCGATCTTGGAGGGCTGAATGTCGCATTGTCTCGACTTGCTGAGCGCATCTCGAAGCGACTGCCTCAATTCTTCGGGAGGGAGATCGCCTATGAACCCACCGGCGTTTATGTGAGCTACGACGCGATGGAAGTGAAGCAAGCACCCTCCAATTTTTCGATTGAACGTCGTGCTGAAACACCGTTTTCTGAAAACAAATACTTCTCTGTTGCCCCACTTCCGACTGACGACCACATCGCTGTGCTTGAGGCTTTTGAAGCCGACATAATGTCTCAGAGCCAAGCATGACAATTACCCCATCAACACAAAATTAAGCCACTACCGATTCTTCCAGCGTGGTGCAATCACCGGCGAGTTGGGTTACACTGCTTACTTCATCAACTCCGCGCAGGACTTTTGCGCGAACACTGCCCGCCAGGGCTGCTGCTGTCACTTCAGGGGTTGGCAAAGAGGGGGATTGGCTCCAAATGGATTCATCGAACCTGGACCGGTCTACCGGGCCGGAATCCAGCGGCAGCGGCTTGCTGGATGAGGCGAAACGAGCGAGGAACGTGACCGAACCGTCAGATCAATTTCAAAAACTTGAGGAAAAATTGGTGCGCTTGATCGAAGCGTTCAAGCGGACCCAGGCTGAAAATCGCACCCTGGAGGAACAGGTGCGGGCGCTGAAGACCGAATCCAAGGATAGAGGCCAGCAGATGGAATCGCTGGAGAAGGAAGTGGGCATCTTGCGACGCGAGCGCGAAGACGTGCGCGGCCGAGTGGAGAAACTCCTTTCCCAAATGGAGTCCTTGACAAAGACCGATTCCACGGCATAATGACTGAAGAGTGACTCGCCGCAGGCCGTCTCCCGGCTTGCGTTCAAAGGCATCATGAAGAACTGGCATTCTGCCCTGAAAATAGGCGCTAAGCCTTTTATTATCAGCAGGAACTTTTCAGGCTTCGCGCCCTAATTTCTATGGTTTCAGGGTGTCGCGAAGCGACATGGCCGACTGAGCGTAGCGGAGAATTTAATCGCTGAAGAAACCGGCAAAGGGCAAAATCCTTCCTCGCCTTGGGCCACGCAAGATTGGGAACATCACACTTCTTCGGTAATTTTCTCGTGAGGTAAGAACGAATTGGCTTCCAACGATCAGGAAACCATCCGGGTGGTCATCTACGACCAGGAGTATAACCTGCGGGGCCAGCTCGATCCGGAATACATTCGCAAGCTGGCGCAATACGTGGATGACAAAATGCGCTTCGTAGCGTCTCGAACTCAGACCGTAGACTCCCTGCGCACCGCTATCCTGGCCGCCATGAACATTGCGGATGAATACCATCAGATGGCGGCGCGGCATGAAGCCGGGACGCGCCTGAGGGAAAGCGAATTCGGAAAGTACGCGTCAATGTTGGACGAAGTATTGGACCCGGAAGTTTAGGGCACCAGCCTCCCACTGAGCGAAAACCCCGAGGATCGGATCGGGCCAGTGAACCCCGATCCGCCATCCGCAATGGGGAATGTGTCTCCAATTGTCTTTGAATACCAGGTGAAATTCCCACCGCCCTCATAAACAAGGGCGGGGCTTATCGTGATCTAGAAAGGCTTCGAGTGACCCCTCGGTTGAAAATCCTCTTTATCGGCGACATTTTTGGCCAGCCCGGCCGCAGAATCGTAAAGGAAAAGTTGCCACTGCTGATCGAAGAATTCAAACCGGATTTGGTGCTGGCCAACGGCGAGAACGCCGCGGCCGGATTCGGCATCACACCGCCCCTGGTTGAAGAACTGCTAGGATTGGGCATCGCCGTGCTGACTTCGGGCAATCATATCTGGGATAAAAAGGAAATTCATCCTTACTTGTCCGATCACGTGGACGGACGATTGTTGCGGCCGGCGAACTATCCGGGCGATGCTCCGGGCGTCGGACTTTACTTGGGGCGCACGGCGTCGCAGGTGGCTTACGCCGTTATCAACCTGCAGGGACGGGTCTTCATGCCCTCGATCGATTGTCCCTTCCGGGCGGCGGATAAACTGCTCGGTCAGATTCCACCCGAAGTTAAAATCAGGATTGTGGATTTTCATGCGGAGGCGACTTCTGAAAAAGTGGCCATGGGTTGGTACCTGAACGGACGCGCCACCGCCGTGCTGGGAACTCACACCCACATCCCTACCGCGGATGAGGCGGTTCTCTCCCAGGGTACGGCGTATATGACGGATGTGGGCATGAGTGGCCCTTTCGACTCCGTGATTGGCGTCGAGAAAAACCAGGTGATTAAGAAATTTCTGGATCAGCTTCCGGCACGATTCGAGGTGGCCCGCGGCGATCCGCGCCTTTCCGCAGTTCTGATCGAGGCCGACGCGGAGAGCGGTTCGGCTGTCTCCATCCGGCGGGTGCGCTGTACCTCCGACTGATTTTGCCGGCGTGTCGTGACAGGACTCGAATCCCATTTTCTATCCGTTGCCAGCATTCAGGGCTGCGGGGAATTTGCAGGTTGCGATTGCTTTACCTTCCCGCAGAGGTATAATGCGCCTAAGCACGCGGGATCGAGCGAGGTGGCATGACATCTGAAATGGCCGGTAACACAAGAAGACTTGGCGACTTGATTGACGATTATTGCCCCCGGTGCAAGTTGCTGCTGAACCACGCCATCGCCAGCATGGTGCAAACCAACGTGGCCAAGGTGATTTGCCAGACCTGCCTCAGTGAGCACCCGTTCCGGCACGGGCAAGGTGGCAAGAAGAAACCCGAATCCCGAGCGACGCTGTTCGATCAAGTGATGAGCAAGGCGCCGGCTCCCGACACACCAGACCCGGCGCCGGCGGCCCCAGCCGCGAAAAAGCGCAACCTGAATCCCGCCCGCTATATTTCCCGGCATCAGGGGAAACCGCCGCGCCCGTCCCGATGAATCGGGCCGGCTCTCAAGGTGCAGAGCGGCGAAGGATACAAACCTGCTTTCGAGATTTCAGATGGTAGACCGTTCCCCGCCATTCGATCCGGCAGACGAACGCCGCAACGCAGAAGTTCCAGAACATCAACCAGGGCGTCAGGATAGTCAATTGCCAGTAGCAGTCGCCCCAGCGCTTCAGGCGCTCCCGATGCTGAGGAAAAGACTGGCGCGCGGCGATCAACCTGAGCCTTCCCTTCGCCATACCCAAGCAGAGGATGACGGCCAGGAGCAGACCGGCTTGAGCTTTGGCGGTTGGGGCGAATGCAGGCAGCACGAGCACCGCCACTCCCACCAGCATGGCCAGGACATAGAGCCCGAAAGAAGCCATTCCCTGCAGCCATAGCTTGGGCGCATAAACGCGGGTCAGAATGATCTGGCGGTTGGTCCACTTCAAGACGCGTGCGATCCGGGTGTCCGGCTCGGTAGGGACAAGGCAGCGAGGCTCAAAGCGAATCGTGCCCTTGACATCGTGCGCGGCTTGCGCAATCGCGTAGTCGTCACTCACCGTGCCTTGCCAGTATTTTTCCGCAATCCTCATGCGGCGGAAATCCTCCTGCCGCAGCGCCATGCTTCCACCCCAAGCGATGTTTCGCGCGTGGTCACCGAACATGGTGGCAATCGCCGAGTCCCATGCGGCCTGAAGCCGCGAAGCAAAACTTGCAGAGGGCAGATGCCAGCGGAAGCCCGTGCTTACCGTGACGGCAGGATCGCCGAGCGGAGCAATCAGGGCGCGCAGCCAGCCGCGACTTGGGCGGGCATCCGAATCGGCAAAAGCCAGAACTTCCGTTCCGGAATCCACTCTCTGGAGAGCCGCCAGCAGGTTATGGACTTTTTCACCGTTCGTTTCGCTGATTCCGGCAACCACGATGGAGATTTTCTGCGGCGGGCATTGCCTCGGCCCATCGTGATTTCGAACGATGCCCCGAAGAACTGGAAAAGCCGGATCGCTTTCAGAGCTTACGGCGAAAATGACTTGATAGGCCGAATAGTCCTGGGACAAATAAGCCCCAAGATTCTCCTCCAAGCCAACGTCCAGCCCCTTACAAGGGACGATCAGTGCGGCGTTGGGGTGGTAGGCGCTCAGCGGCGTGGCTTGGCTGCGCCGCAAGTAACTCAGAAACTTGTAGCCGTCCAGGAGCGACCAAACGCTTTGCAACAGTAGGACGCTGCCCAGAACCCAGAAAACATAAAGCCAAAACATAGGATTGGAGAAAAAGAAGATCAGTGAATGACCGGCCCCCGCAGGATTCCCGATGGTGACAACTCATTTCGAGGTCCCGCCGCTCTTGGCCCCGGCATCCTGGCTTGCTGGGTGCGCCTGGGCGTCCTGCAAAGCGTAAGCGATGACCTCCTTGAGTTCGCCCGCGCTCCCCACACCGTCCAGCCGCCAGCCGTTCACGAAAAGCGTCGGCGTCGCATAGATACTGGCCATGTTTCCCATGCTCACATCCCGCAGAACGTTCTTGAGCGCCGCCTGCTTTTCCACACAAGTTTGAAAGGCTTCAAAGTTTATTCCGGGAATCGACTTGGCAAGCACCAAAATCCGCGACTTGGCATTGTCCTTGTTGATCGTCTTCTGGTCTCCAAATATCTTGTTGTGGAGCGCCCAGAACTGGCCGTTACCTTGCAGGGCCGCGCATCCCGCCTCTTCCGCGGCGATAAGCGCCCAGGGATGGCTGGCAAGGGGAAAAGTGCGGTAAACGACTTGGATCCGGTTCGCCTGAGCCGGCAGAATTTGCTGATCGAGAATATCCATGAGCTTCCGACAGTAGGGACACTCGAAGTCGGAAAAAATCACCATGGTTACTGGTGCGCTGCGAGGGCCCAGCGTTGGCAAGTTTCCTTCCGTCAGCAGCCGCATCAAGACCCTGCGGGAGCGGCGCTTCTCTGCATTCTCCGGGTCAGGTTTTGGAAGCGTTGCGTCCTGCAATGCGAAGAGCGCCGGAGAATCCGGACGCAGCCCCGAAGCCCGCCCTGGTTCGCGGCTACCGAGGTCTGGGGACGCTTGAATGGAAAAATCCGGTGTGAGCAAACTCCAGCTTAAACCCGAAAAAACAATTTCGCGCGCCGCATTGGGACCTTGCGGCGCTAAATGGTCCTGGACCCTTGCCGGAGAATTTTGCGCCAGCGCCACGGCCAGCAGCGCCAAGGCGGTCAAATTGACTCTTGCCGAAAGCACCCCATCCTCCACGAATTCGTTCTGCCCCCCTATGCCATCCTTCTTGAAGCTATCACGCCCGGCAACCGCTGTCACTTCGATTGGCCCGCCAGTGCTCCCGGCATCGAGGCGGTTGCCCTCGAAGCGGCGGTCGAACGAACGGCGCGGGCGACTTTCGCGGTAGTGAATAGCAGCCTCGTAAACACTGATTTTGAGCGCGTCCCCGGCGGGAGGATTTGCTATGATATTGGTGCATAGACCTTGGTTGGTGAAGGACACCCGAAATGTTTTCAAGCGAGAACCGCCTGCTGCGGGCTCTCTATATGGCGTTGGACGGCCTGATCGCCGTATCCAGCTTCTGGGCAGCTCATGAGCTTCGCTCCCGCTTGACCTGGTTGCGAGGCTTGTTCCCGGCCTACAATTACATTTGGATCGTGCCGTTGATCCTGTTCATCTGGATCGGCGTGGGGTGGGCGAACGGCCTTTACACTCGCGCCCTTGAAGCGCGGCTTTTGCGCGTGGTTCCACTGCTCATCAAGATTTCCATCATCTCCACGCTGCTGCTTTTTGCAGCAACCTTTGCAATCCGCTATAAATACCTCAGCCGGTCCCTGCTCGTCATCTTCGCGGTGTTTGACCTCATGGGGATGATCGGTCTGCGTATCCTGGCGGCCAAATGGAATGAGCCCCTGCATCGCGCCACGGGCGGATACCGCCATTTTCTCCTGGTCGGCAATACGCCACAGGCCGTGGCAATTGCCGTGGCCATTGAGGCCAATGTCGTGCGGGGCGTCAAATTGGCCGGATTCGCAGTTTTACCCAATAGCAGCTTCCCACATCCCGAGGTCGATCAAGCCCGGTTGCGGAGCAATTATCCAGTGTGGACCCTCGACGAAATTCCTCAACTCCTTCGCCGCCACGTCATCGATGAGGTGATCTTCGCCGTCGGCAAAGACGAGGTGGACAAGCTCTCTGACACTTTCCTGCTGTGTGAAGCAGAAGGCGTCAGAACCCGGCTCCTGCTCAGCTTTTTCCCTCACGTGATTTCAAAGGTTTATCTCGAACGCCTGAGCGACATGGCGCTGCTCACTTTTTCCACGACGCCGGAAAATCAATTGTTGATGTTCGCGAAGCGCATTGCCGATTTTGTAATGGCCGCCGCCATGGTCGTGATTCTCTCCCCCGTTTTCCTGGTCCTTTCGATATTGATCAAACTTTCGGATGGAGGGCCGGTGTTTTTCCGGCAGACCCGCTGCGGACTGGGCGGTCGTAGATTCACCCTCTATAAGTTCCGGTCCATGGTCGTGGGCGCGGATAAGTTGCGGGCGGAACTGGAAAGTCTGAATGAAAAGGACGGGCCCATCTTCAAAATCAAGAATGATCCGCGATGCACCCGGGTGGGGCGGGTGATGCGCAAGCTCAGCATGGACGAATTGCCTCAGCTTTTTAACGTGCTCAAGGGGGACATGTCATTCGTGGGGCCGCGTCCCCCCATCCCCGAAGAGGTTGAAAAGTATGAGCCCTGGCAGCGCCGCCGCCTGCGGATGCAACCCGGCCTGACCTGTCTGTGGGCACTGGAAGGGCGCAGCCACCTGAACTTTCAACGCTGGATGGAGCTCGATCTGGAATACATTGACCACTGGTCGCCCGGCCTGGATTGGAAAATCATTCTGAAGACGATCCCGGTGGTGCTTCTGGGCCGCGGTGCAAGCTGAGTACCACCATTCGCAATTACGGTAACGTATTCTTGCAACGGTCTTCAACACCCCCTCACCCCCAGCCCCTCTCCCCGCAAGCGGGGAGAGGGTGGCGCGCAGCGCCGGCTAGAGCAGCAGCCATCTCCTCACCTTAGTTCGCTCCGCCACAGTTTGCCGTCACCCAGCTTGAAACCCGCTCCAGAGCTTTTTGGATATTCCCGACCGAGTTCGCAAAGGAAAAACGCAAGTATCCTTCTCCCCACGCGCCAAAGGCCGTGCCGGAAAGGCAAGCCACGCCTGCTTCGCTCAACAGCGCATCCGCCAACTCCCGCGACGGTTTGCCGGCGCCGGTGACGTTGGGGAAAACGTAGAAGGCGCCATGCGGCATCAGGCAACGGAAGCCCGGGATGCGATTCAAGCCTTCAACGATCACCGACCGCCGCCGGAGAAACTCCTGCCGCATGTCCTCCACACACGTCTGGTCACCCTTCAGAGCCGCGACGCCCGCCATTTGCGTAAAGCTGGCGGTGCAGGAATTGGAGTTGGTCATCAGCAGGGACACCTGCTTCGCAAACTCCGCAGGCATCACGCCGTAACCCAGGCGCCAACCGGTCATGGCGTAGGTCTTGGAAAAGCCGTCCAGGATAATGGTCCTATCTCTCATTTCCGGAAACTGCGAAAGGCTGGCGTGGTCACCCTCATAGATCAGGCGATGATAGATTTCATCCGACAGCACAAACAAGTCACGACCCGCGAGGCCTCGTGCCAGGCGCGCCACCGATTCACGGGGCATCACGCCACCGGTGGGGTTGTGAGGAGAATTCACAATCACCAGCCGGGTGCGAGCATTCACCTGGCGGAGAATTGCATCCACATCCGCGTCAAATTCGCGGTCTTCGATCAGCCCGTAAGGGACGGGGCGGCCACCGGCAAAGTTGATCATGGATTCGTAGATCGGAAAGCCCGGATTGGGATAGATCACCTCATCGCCTTCTTCAATCAACGCCAGGAGGGTAAAAAACATCACCGGTTTGGCGCCGGGCGTGATGACTACTTCAGACGGATCCACTTGAATCCCCCGACTCGCCGCCACCTCTTGGGCCACCGCCTCACGCAGTTGCGGCAAACCGGCAGGCGGACCATAGTGCGTCCAACCCTGGCGCAGCGCGCCGGCTCCTGCTTCCACAATATGCGGCGCGGTGGCAAAATCCGGCTCGCCGATTTCCAGATGAATCACTTCCCTGCCCCGCGCTTCGAGCTCCTTCGCCCGAACCAGAACGTCGAACGCGCCTTCTGTGCCCAGCCGTGACATCCTCTCCGCAAGACGTGCATTGAACTCAGTTGTTCGCACCAGACTCCTCCTGTTCAGGCGTCAAAGCCGGAACTGCCCTTTCTGCTACCACAAGACAGTGCGCTGAATTCCTGCGGTAGGGATAGCATATTTCCTGGTTAAGGCCTTGTCCAGCCCCGTTCCGGATCGGTCCCCCATCGATCGGCGGGATAGCCATTGTCACGATCCTCGTCATTGCCGCGAAACTCGTTGCCGCGTAGGCGGGAGGCGGGAATTCATAGGAAGTGGGTGGGCAGGGCGAGTGTTTTTTCTCATCGTTGACCACCCGCTCAGGCTTTAGGCCGGGGCTGGTGGAGGCGAAGCGGGAGATGGCTTGCGTAGCGCGCGAAATCCTTATCCGTTGTGAAGACCGGCCAGTTGCGGCGCAAGGCGACCGCACAGATGAGAAAATCAACTGCGGAGCCGCCCACGCCGGCGGCCCGGCATTCATTGCTTGCGCGGGCCGCTTCTTCGTAGTCCTCAACCACCAGGCGCGGGTCATCGAAGGCTCGAAGGTCCCGCCGTAAGCGCTCGTACTGGCTTCGGTCGCGAATTCCCGCCAGCACTTCCTGCCGCACGGGACCGATCATTTGGGCGCGGCCTTCGCGAATCAGCTCCGCCAATTCATCCCTGACAAGTTCTTCCTCCCCGCTCAGGCGCCGGGAGCGTCTGCGCAAAGCTAGCGACCACACAGACGTGTCCACCAAGACCGTCATGAGCGCCGCCGCTCAGCCTTGTAGTGGTACTGGGGATCATAGGTAATGCTACCGAAGCGCGCCAACAGCCGCAACTGCCGGCGGCGTTTTATGTATTCATCGAGCGCGGCGGTTACGGCCTCTTTCTTCGTCTTGTGATGTCCCACCCGACGCGCCCTCTCGATCAAGCGGTCATCAATAGCAAGATTTGTAGGCATGGTAGCCCCTCATTCTTCTCTTTGAATGTTACACCTCGTGACGTGTAAAGGCAAGTGTGAGTATCGCCTCATCCAGCGGAACGAATGGACATGGCCGCCATCCTCGTCATTGCCGCGAAGCTTGTTCCCGCGTATGCGGGAAGCGGAAGTCCGTGCAAAGCCGGTAGGGGCGACCCTCGTGGTCGCCCGTTATTCGGGCAGGCACCGGGCCTGCCCCTACGGGGGCATGACGGGCTAAGTAGGGTGGAAAAAGAACTTGAAGAGGAAGGCCGGGAATGATAGCCTTTCAAAATGGATGTGATGCCCGGCCAACCCAAACGCCGAATGGCAATGCGCAGGCAACAACTCTCCTGTTGTTGTTGAAACTTTCCTTTTTCTTTTTTCCGTGACAGAAAATCCAGAAGCAAAGCAACCCATTTTATGGAGGTTTTTCATCAATGAGCGATTACAAGTATCCCGAGGCGTTGGTCAGCACCCAGTGGGTTGCCGATCACGCCAACGATCCGAAAATACGGTTGGTGGAAGTGGACGTTGACACCAGCGCCTATGAAAAAGGCCACATTCGCAACGCCATCGGATGGAACTGGCAATCCCAGCTCCAGGACAATGTGCGGCGAGACCTGCTAGGGCGGCAGGACTTTGACGAATTGATGCGGCGCTCGGGGATTGACCGCGACACGACCGTGATCCTTTATGGCGATAATAACAACTGGTTCGCCGCCTACGCGCTCTGGCAGTTGAAATATTATGGCCACCCGGACGTGCGGTTGATGGACGGCGGGCGGAAGAAGTGGGAGCTAGAGGGAAAACCCTGGCGGCAGGAAGTTCCGAATTTTCCGCGCTCCGATTACAAAACAGGATCGCCCGACGAGAACCTCCGTGCCCGGCGCGAGCTGATTTTTAAGGTACTCGATAACAAGAATGCTTCGCTGGTGGACGTCCGCTCCGCAGACGAATTCACGGGTAAGGTGATCGCCCCGGCTGGCATGACGGAAACCGCGCAGCGCGGCGGACACATTCCCGGAGCCATCAGCATACCGTGGTCAAAGGCCGCGAATGAGGACGGCACCTTCAAATCCTATGATGAATTAGTTGCTCTTTACGGGAGCCAGGGCGTGAAGCCGGACCGTGAAGCCATCGCCTACTGCAGGATCGGCGAACGCAGTTCCCACACATGGTTTGTGCTGAAATACTTGCTCGGCTTCCAAGATGTCCGCAACTACGACGGAAGCTGGACGGAATGGGGCAACCTGGTGGATGCGCCCATTGAGAAGGGCGAAGTTAATAAGGCCCACGCATAGGTCGACCATTCGTATTGGGGTCCACTTGCCCACCACCTGGCGCGAAGGGAGAGTTGCGCCCCTGCATGGTGCATGTGTCTCCCCAAGGGGGATGTGCCCGGGCCAAGAGGGCCGGGGGCACGTGTCCTCTCCAAAGGGGAAGCTGGGGACCAAGGGGCTGGGTGAGGGGTTCACCCGTGAAGACCTTTCGTCATTGCAGTCGCCCTGCAAAGGACAAAGCGCCCCGGTAGCATCAAAAGGGGTTTCAACGGGCCGTTCTGTCGCGCTTTCTGAACGCTCGCCCGCTATCTTAATTGAACGCGAAAGCTCTTTTTTTCGGGAACAAGCTCAATCTTGTCCTCTCGAGCCAGCCAGCCCAGAGCAAAATTCAAAAGTTCACCTTCGCCATTCAACTTTTTCTTAAGCTGAGTCACCGTGATCGGGCCGCCCGTGGCCAGCGTTTGCCAAATTTTGCCCGCGGTTACCCCGACCTGTTCCTTGATTTCTAAAAGTTCAGTCATCTTTGTGTTCCTCCCCATTTCCAAAATTTGTGGTTGGTTGATGATTCAATAAATCCGGCCAAGCAGGATTTCCGATGGAATTGGAACTTCGTTGTTCGGGCTCTAACTTACGCCTCTCTCAGGTCCAAAGGTCTCAAGCCTTGCTCGCAATGCAGGACGATCTAATGGGAGCCATCAATGAGGAAAACAAGTAACAGCCGGCTCCGATGGGCGCCTCCGAAAATCTCGCTCATGTATTTTATAACCTACTTTCCACCCGCTTGTGAAATACAAAATTCTTATCCAATGTATAAACACCCTGCGAAACGTTGGCAAACCTCAACTCGGAACGACTTTGCGCGTCCGCAGATTGATTCGCTGTCAGCAGGCGGGGGAAATGGGAAGTTGCCACTTCTACTTGGGGCGGCGCCGGACCCAGGAGATGCCCAACCCAATGAAGCCATAGAAAACCACGCAAAGCCACAGGTCAACCAGTGTGCCCAAGTCTAACAGGCTGCGATGTTGAGCGGCGGCCGGGAGGTACGGATAAAGAAAGAAATAGGCGGCGTTGCCGAGCAGGATCGCTGCCAGGTATCGTTTCCAGCGCGGGAACAGGCGCGATTGCGCCCGATTCTCCGCGCCGGTCTGCGGCCGCATCGCAGGGTCACGGCTCCGCCCGCGCGTGGCGTTCATCCTCGCCAGCAGCCGCGTCCACAAAACGAATAGGACCAGGACGATGGCCATCAGAAAAAGAATCCGCTGTTGGGGTGAAAGAATAAGGCGCATGATTTCGCCCGTTCCAAGGGCGAGGTTAGGATAACAAAAGAGCTTGCGACGTTCCAGACACTGCCGGATTCCTAACCGGAGAATGCGTAATTCGGGTTCATGTCGAGGGAAAAATACGGTGAAAAATAGCCCGCTCATGCCCAGGCACTGTGAAGCAAAGGCCGCAAATAAGGGCGGGTAGGGACGGGGCCGTCCCAGCCATTCTGCGCTTCGCCCGGTGAACCCAAGAGCCAGCTATAATGGGTTGGACGCCATGCCGGAGCCACAAACCAATCGCTTTCTGCAGACCGAAATCAAATTTCTAAAGGGCGTCGGCCCGGTGCGGGCTGAGGCTTTGGCTGCCCGTGGTATCCTCACCATTACCGACCTGCTCGATTACATGCCCTTCCGGTACGAGGACCGCCAGCACATTGCACCGGTGCGGGAGCTTGTGCCGGGGCAAACGGCGACCATCCTGGTGAACGTACTGAGTTGTGGGCTGAGCCGGACACGGCGGGGCATTTTTATCTACGACCTCGCGGCTTCCGACATCACCACCCGGGGCATGGGCGGACTCATCCGTTGCAAATGGTTTAACGCCGTGTATCTTGACCGCAAGAAGGTTTTTCAACCGGGGCAACAAGTATTCTTCTACGGGAAGGTCGAGCGTGACCCCTTTGGGACGGGGAACTTGCAAATGATCCAACCGCAATATGAAATCCTATCGCAAGAGGCGCCGGGTGATAGAGAATCGCTCGAAATGGGCCGCACGGTCCCAATCTACGAATCCATTGGTCGGCTCACTCCACGAGTCCTGCGGCACTTGGTGTGGAACGCGCTGGCCAAAGCAAGCGAAGAGATTGCGGAGACATTGCCTCCGTCCATTTTCCATAAGCACGATTTCCCTTCCCGGGCTGAGGCGCTCCGCCAAGTCCATTTCCCCGATGAGGATCAGCCCCTCGCCACACTTGCCGAATTCCGCACTCCGGCCCAGGTCCGGCTGATATTTGAGGAATTTTTCAGAGTGGCGGCGGGGCTGGCGCTGCGCCGCCGCGAGGCAAGCTGGGCGGCAGGTTTTGCCATGCAGGCGAATGAAAAGGTGCGCGCCGCCATCAAGCGCATCCTTCCCTTTCATCCCACTGCCGCGCAGAAGCGCGTTCTGAAAGAGATCGCGGAGGATATGCGCCGGCCGCACCCCATGAGCCGCCTGCTGCAGGGGGATGTGGGTTCCGGCAAAACCATTGTGGCCATCCAAGCGGCGATTTTGGCGATCGAGAATGGGTATCAGACTGCGATCATGGCCCCGACTGAGATTCTTGCCACACAGCACTTTCTCTCCTGTAAGCAGATTCTGGCGTCCCTCGGCTATGAGGTCGAACTCCTGGTAAGCGCCCGGAAATCGAAAGAGAAGGAGGAAGTCAAGCAGAAGATCGCGCAGGGAAAGGCCCAACTGGTGGTGGGAACGCACGCATTGATCCAGGAGGACGTGCAATTTGCCAAGCTCGGCCTGGCGGTGGTGGATGAACAGCACCGCTTTGGAGTTCTGCAACGCTATGAACTGATCCGCAAGGGCCCGGCCCCTCACGTCCTGGTGATGACGGCCACGCCCATCCCACGCTCCCTGGCGCTCACTTGTTACGGCGATCTCGATTTGTCGGTGATCGATGAACTGCCTCCCAACCGCACACCTATCACCACCACGGTTCTTGAAGAGGACGAACGGGAGCGAGCCTACGAGGTGATCCGTGAAAAGGTGAGCGGTGGTGAGCAGGCCTATGCGGTCTATCCGCTGATCGAAGAATCCGAAAAACTCGATCTGCGGCCCGCCATGCGCATGTATGAGCAGCTTTCTAGGAACGTCTTCCCTGACCTGCGGGTGGGACTTTTGCACGGCCGCCTGCCTGCCGTGGAAAAAGAGAGCGTCATGCAGCGGTTCAAGTCTGGAGAAATTCAGGTGCTGGTTTCAACCACGGTGATCGAGGTGGGCGTGGACGTGCCGAACGCCACGGTGATGCTGGTGGAACATGCCGAGCGCTTTGGCCTTGCCCAACTTCATCAGCTTCGCGGGCGCATCGGGCGCGGCGCCGGCAAGTCCTATTGCCTTCTGCTGGCCCGCCAGCCCCGCACCGAAGAGGCGGAAGAACGCCTTCAATCCCTCGCCTCCACCACGGATGGATTCCGCATCGCGGAAATGGACTTTAAGATTCGAGGTCCCGGGGAGTTCTTTGGAACACGGCAATGGGGCATTCCGGCCTTTCACATCGCCAACCTTCTGCGCGATCAGGAAATTATGGAATGGGCGCGCCGCGAGGCCTTTGAATTTGTGGAGCGTTCTGAAGGTTCGGAAGAATTCAAAACCTTCACCCAGAATCTGAGGAGCGAGTGGTCCTCGCGCTACGGGTTGGTGAGGGTCGGTTAAATTTGGGGTCGGCCCGGATTATTCGCGAACCTCCGGCAGGTGCCCGTCATTCCAGCGAAAGTTGGAATCCATCACCCCAGCGGGTCTTGTCGGCTTGGCGTGAAAATGCCCTTATGAACATTCAGGAGTAACCTCATGCACGTCATTGCGGGAATCTATCGCGGCATGCAGATGAAGACTTTGAAAGGCGATCGTCTGCGCCCCACTTCGGACCAATTGCGAAAGACGCTTTTTGACGTTCTGGGTGCCGGAGTCGCAGGCTCGCGCTTTCTGGACGCCTATGCCGGTAGCGGCGCCGTGGGTATCGAGGCGTTCAGCCGAGGCGCCAAATGGGTGGCCTTCATGGAGCACCATCGGCCTGCCGTGAAATTGATCCGGACCAATCTTGAATCCTTGGGGATTGAAGAAGGTTTTGAAATCCTTCCCATGGTGGCCTCGACCGCTCTCGAACGTCTCGCCCAGCAGGACCCGCCCTTTGATTTTGTTTTTCTCGATCCGCCTTACGCCGGAATTAACGAATACCACCATTTCCTCCGTATGTTGGGCCGCTCCACATTGCTTCACGCCGCCTCGCAAGTCATCGCCGAGCACTCCCGCCATTGTTTCCTGGAGGAGCATTACGGCCCGCTCACCCGCACGCGGCTGTTGCGGCATGGCGATTCGCAACTGGCTTTCTACCGGTTGCGCGCAAACGATGTGCAACAAGACGGGAATCCGCCGCCGCAAGGAGACCAACCGGCTTGAGCAGCGGAGCCAATCCGCAACCGGCCGACGAAGCAGCAGTTGGGCTTTGCGCCGCTTGCCGGCACGTTCGCGTGGTCCGGTCCAACCGTGGGTCAGTCTTTTATCAATGCCTCCGCTCATTCAATGACAGCGCCTATCCCGCGTACCCCAGACTTCCGGTGCTACAATGCGCGGGGTTCGAGCCTGGCGCCGCCCAGGCGCATCCGGCAGATGATTCCCTCAACAGCCCGCTCTGATCAAGCTGAACTTCTCGGTAGTGGCGTAGTTTGTTTGCTGTAGCGGCGGTCTCTGGCCGCCGGAAACTATTGAAAAATATAGCTCGGCGGTCAGAGACCGCCGCTACAGCCGCGAAAATGTACCACTACCAACTTCTCCAATTTGTTGACTTCGGACTTGAGAATACCCTAATCTTTTCTAAAGGGAATCGCGTCATTGAAAGATGGATGCGCGCCTTTTTCAAATCTGCGGCGGGGTAGCTCAGTGGTAGAGCGAGGGTCTCATAATCCCTAGGCCGGGAGTTCGATCCTCCCCCCCGCTACCACGGATATTTCATTATTTCATTGGACTCCTCCATTAACATTGCTATCATAATCAAACGTTGGGCGAGGTTCCCACTCGACTGGTTCCTTAAGGGGCAGTCTTCAGAATGTAACCGGAAGCATCATACCGATCTTCCCTCACTGCAAGCTGGACAACTCCATGCCTGTCCTTGCCGAGCAAGCGATTCACGACATTTATTCCTTCGCCCTGTTTGTTTTAATTCTCACCCTCACCTTGATTATTTTCGCCTTGGCCCGGCGGGCAAATCATGAAAGATATTACCGTAAATTGGATAAACTTCGTAAGGAGTGTCTACCTATCCTGGAGGCGATCCTGGCGGGCAGCATCCCTTACGATTCTGGGATCTCTAAGCTAAAAGTCCGAGGCGGCTCCGGCCGCGCCGGGATGATGGAGCGCGTATTGGTTGGAGTCAAGCCCGCCCCCAGTCAAGCCGCCCTGTTCAGGCAAGTATCCACCGACCTTGGTTTGATCCGCACATGGCAGAAGGGGTTGGCTGTGCAGGTCCAGCTTGATTCAAAATCCAATTCCATCCGGTCGCGTTCCGGCTGGCGGTGGCTGCCGCGGTGGCCTGACTACCCGGATCGCGCCAAAGCCGCAGAATATCTAGGCATGCTCAGGCATCAGCCAAGTTCGAGGCTGATGGTCCGGGCCTTGAATGATCCCAATGCTGGAGTTCGAACGGCTGCCGTCCGCGCCATTGGAACGATCGGGGAACCTCGAACTTTCCCGATCCTCCTCAGAGCACTGAGGGACGCTGCAAAATCGGACAAACCGAAGTGCTCGATCTCCACCCTGAGACTTGCACTTTCGCAGTTTCCCCTCCACTTGGCCTCTCAAGTTTCTCCCCTCTTGCTTGACGCCAACCCTGACGTCAGGTTTCTTGGCGCTGAGGTCATCCAGGAGATGATGAAACATGCCGCCGTCCCGGGTAACCTTCGCCTTCCAGCGGACATTGTTCCGCCCGCTATACGGGATGCCTTTGTCGATAAGCTGTGCCACGACCCAAGCGCCAACGTCCGTGCCAGAGTTGCAATTGTCCTTGGTTACATTGCTGATTCCCGGACGCAGGATGCTCTGGCAAACTTGCTCAAAGACAGCGAATGGTTTGTCCGTCTCCAAGCAGTGAAGTCGGTAGGAAGGCATATGATTCAGGGGCTCGAACACCAAGTCGAGGAATGTTTCGGGGATTCGGATTGGAGAGTCCGGGAGGCCGCAACTCATGCCTTGGGCAAGCACATCCGCCCCGGAGCGGACTTGCTTCTCAACCACTTTCTTAAGACAAGCGATGCCTACATGAAGGAGCAGATCGCCGAGGAAGCGGAACGTTCGGGCCTTGTCAATGGATGGCTGTCGCACCTGGGTGAAAGAGGATTTGAAAAGGCAACTCAAGCCCTGTCTCAACTGATCGATATGGGCACGACAGGTTTTCTCAAGGACATGCTTAAGAAGCGCATCAATGCTAGGCAGAGATCAAGCCTCTCCGCCAGCCTTGGTCTCGATCCTCCGGAACGGGGACCAATACAGAAACGGCGGGCCACCAGTCATTAGCCGGGCGGCGGGCTGCTATGCCGTGGAGTAATCCTCTTGTGACGGCGAAGAGTCCCCAGATTGCCGCTCTGGTATTAGCGGTGCGGGCCTGCGCCACCTGGAAGCAAGAAATAACGGCGCTACATTGACAAGGCCAAGACCCTCTTTCCCAATCTTCCCTGAAAATTCGGGGGGAAGACGAAAGGTGACGGCTTTCGCCGTGGCAAAACATCTGTCATCTCGCCTTATGGCGCACCTCTCCCGCGCCGGCCGGAGAAGTGGAAGGAGTGAGAGCTCCCGGAAGGCGCGCGAGCGGCAGGCTGGATAAGGGCGGCCGGGAGCCCGGCAACGAGTCAAAGATCGAATCCGTCCCATGGCAGATTTCACCAATGCGATCGTCCACCTGCTCAATATCCTGGATAGTCTCACCATCTGTTATTTCTTCCTGGGTAACGGCGCCTACACCTTGCTCATGCTGGGATCGCTCGGCTCAATTCTGCTCTATAACCGCCGTCTGGCCTACCAAGGGCTGGGTGCCCTGAGTGAATCCATCACTACCCCACCGGTTACCGTCATCATCCCTGCCTATAATGAGGAAACCGTCATTGCAGAAACGGTGCGGTCCGTGCTGAATTGCAGATATCCCGGCCTTCAGGTCCTGGTGGTTGACGATGGTTCCGCGGATCAATCCATCCACCGGCTCTCTCAGGCTTTCAAGCTGGTCCGGTTTGACCTGATCTACCGGGCAAATCTTCAAACCCAACCTGTCGAGGCTTTCTATGTGAGCGAGGACTTCCCCGCTCTGACCGTCCTGCAAAAGCAGCACGGAGGAAAATCTGACGCCTTGAATGCTGGCATCAACTTCTGCCGGACGCCTTACTTTTGCAATGTGGACGCGGACACCATCCTGGAGCCCGACGCGCTGCTCCGCCTGATGCGGCCCATTCTGCAATCACCGCTTGAGACCGTGGCGAGCGCCGGCATTGTGCGCGTGCTGAACGGCTGTTCCGTCAGGAACGGGTTGATAGAGGCCACCCATCTTCCGGCACGCTGGATCGAGCGATTTCAAGTGGTCGAATATCTGCGGACCTTCCTCTTCGGACGGACGGGATGGGACATGATCGGGGGGACGCTCATCGTCTCCGGCGCGCTGGCGATTTTTCAAAGGCAAATCATTCTCGATGCAGGGGGATTCAACCGTGAAACGGTAACGGAGGATATGGAAATCATCGTCCGGCTGCATCGCTGGGCCCGGCAACATCACCGCAATATCCACATGGCCTTCACCACGGATCCCGTCTGCTGGACGCAGTGCCCTTCCACTCTCCGGATGCTGGCGCGTCAGCGGAGACGGTGGCAACTGGGCCTTTGCCAAACCCTATGGAAAAACTCCGAAATGCTTTTCAGCCCACGCCACCGAATCGTCGGATTCATAAGCTTTCCCTTCAATCTCTATATCGAAGCGCTGGGGGCGGTGGTCGAATCCTTGGGTTATCTCAGCGTCCCGGTGGCTTTCCTGTTGCACCTTGCCATTCCCGCTCTGTACATTCCATTGGTGATATTGAGTCTGGCCTACGCCGCCTTCCTCTCAACGGGCGCCGTGCTGCTTGAGGAGCTGACGTACCGGCGCTATTCGAGTCTGAAGGAGCTTGGAGTCCTGCTGCTCGCGGCACTGCTTGAGAATTTCGGGTACCGCCAGTTGGTCCTTCTCTTCCGGGTGCAGGGGATGGGACTGTTCCTCAGCGGCTTCAAACGATGGGAGAGAGTCATCCATTCGGCGCCCCTCAGCCTGGGCGAACCGGTTCTGCGCGAGGCTGTGCCAAGGGGATCGGCGGATCGTTGAAAGCTTAAGGGCAAGGTGACGGGAACATCATGGCCAACCTCAAGCGTCTCCTCACCAACCGCATCGTTCTATCCCTTTTCCTGATCCTGGCGTTGGCCAGTGTCTTCGAGTTTTATCTTCATCCATTAGGCGGGCCATTTTACAAATCAGGCCTCGATGCCTTTCGGTTAGGGAATTACCCGCTCTCGATCAAGATGCTCCGCGAGGCAAAAAAATATGAGCCCAACGATCCCGACGTCCTGTCACTTCTCGGTTGGAACTTGCTGAAAACTGGTAACCCGGCGGGCGCTGAGAAGCAGTTCATGGCGGCCCAAAGGCTGAAGCCCCATGACATGGAACTCCAGCTTGGGCTTGCTTATGCGGAGATGAACCTTGGGCGGACCACCCGCGCAGAGAGAGCCCTAGACGAGCTTCGGAAGGAACGTCCTGGTTGGATTGAGATTCTCATTGCACAAGGCTTTCTCTTCCTCCACGAGGGCCTGCCCGCATTGGCCGGGGTGGAATTCCGCCAGGCGCTTTCTCGGAGTCCCAACAATCCCGTCGTCCTGAAGAATCTCCAGCAACTCTCCGCGCAGAATCATTCCGTGCAACCTTTGAGTCCCCCGAGCGGGCTTGGCAACCTAATCCCAACCCAGGGCGCAGCCGCCCCGCCGCCGGTGATACCAAGTCCTATCACCGCCCGTAACAGTCTCAGCTTGGCTCAAGAGCGCGAAAGCCGCGACCAGTTTCCCGAGGCGATTGCCCGGTACGGCGCTTATCTCAAGTCTCATCCTGGCTCGGTTCGCGCCCTCTACGCTCTGGGGGCACTGCTGTTGAGGACAGATCAACCGCAGGAAGCCGTACCGGTCTTCCGGCGAATCCTCTTCATCGATTCCAAGAATTTTGGCGGCATTCTGGGACTTGCTGAATGCTTGGCAGAGACGGGACAATATCGTGAGGCTCTTTTTCGCTATCAGCAGGCCTTGAGGGCGTCTCCAGGAAACTATGAAGCCGAACAAGGCATGGCCAATGCTCTGATCTGGACCGGGCTCTATTTCAATGCCAAGCCCTTTTTTGAGGCTTTGGCTGCCGAAAACCCCCAAGACCCGGTCAACCAGCATGCGCTGCAAACGATCGCAAGCGCCGAAGAAGAAATGCGGTTGGCGTCGCTTCGGCCTGCCACCGGATCACCCCCGGCAGTTTTTGTGAGGTTTGACCAGGCATACCTGGCCCATTATCCAAAGGATCATGCGGCTTTGGCCGATCTCGCGGCCAACCAGACAAAGCTGAAGGATTTTGCAGGCGCAATCTCCACTTACCGCCGCATCGTCAGCTTGTACCCATACGATCAAGATTCGGAATTCCTCCTGGCCAATGATTTCGCCTGGACCAAACACTATGCCGAAGCCATCCAGATTTACCTGGAACTCTTGAAGAAGTCCCCGCGCGATCCGGCTTTGCTGCGGAGCTTGGCGCAGACCGATCTGTGGGCCAATCGTTTGCCTGAGTCTCTGCAACTTGACCAGCAATTGCTCAAGCAGCAACCGGATGATGCCGAATTGATGACTAGAATTGCGGGCCTGGAAATGCGGCTCAAGCAATATCCCGAAGCCCGCCAGTCCTATGCCACTCTGGCGGCGCTTCGACTGGGGAATCGCAACGCCGAACTTGGACTTGCGGCGCTCGACGAAAAGCGAAGTGATTGGAAAGGTGCGCGGCGCGAATATCAGAAGGTCCTTGCCCGCCATCCTCACGATCCGGCTGCACTCTATGGGGACGCGCGGTTGGCCTATTACCAGGAAGATTTTGAGAAAGCCCTTGGTGAGACTGAACGGCTAATCCACGAGGAGCCCAAGAACACGGATGCGTTGCTGCTCGCCTCCCGCCTTGAAAGCGCCCTGGGAAAAAGGCGGCAGGCGAAGGCTCTGGTGGCTCGAGCCAGCCAGCTTGCCCCCGGAAATTCCGAGGTGGGTGAGATGCAGCAGAAATTGAGCCAAGAGGCGGCTGTCACCATTCACACCTCATCCACTTACGCCCGGGAGGTCGGACCCCTGACCGATTATTTCAGTCCGCAAGGAGTGCTTATATTCAGAATTCCGAACGAGGACCTCAATACCTATTCGAACGCAGTCACGGTCGGCTTCCCTCTGTTTCCACGCTCGCAGTCTTCTATCTCATTTGCTTCCATGCCATCGAACAGTCCACGCGGTGGAATGCAAGGGGCGGTGGCGCCCTCCGAATTTCAATACCGGCAATCAACCGATGTGGCATCTTTCCTCACCCTGCGCGGTGGAATCGGCTTTGAAAGGCTTGGGCCCGGCCAGAGCGCGACCTTGCCGGGCCAGAATCCCGCGTTGCCGGAAAGATATCTGTCCATTCCCGTAACCGAAATCACACCCGTAGGTTACGGAGGATTCACGATCCGTCCCACGCGCCAGCTCAGCCTGGACTTTGACATCTCGCGCGACGGCGTTGCCACCACGCCTCTTTCCGTGCGCTTCGGCGTCATCCAGGTTCGTAAACTGGCTGGACTCCGTTACAAGCTGGATCGCCGTGATCAGGTTTACATCACCTATTACCATGACACCTTCAACTCCAGCCTTTTTGACGCGTTGAGCCAATTCAATGGTGGGACCACAACCCTCTCTGCCAACGGCATCGACAAAGCCACCGGAGGAACGCTCGATTATGACCGGAGCTTGATTCAGTCAAAAGCATTCTCACTTGACATGGGCTACTCCGGGCTGGCCTTCGGATACACCGGACCCAACCGGGGAGTTTACATGGGTTTCTTCAACCCCGCGTTTTACCAGCGCCATTTCGCCACGGCCGGCGGCAAAGGACACATCTGGGGGCCGCTTTCCTACAGCTTTGACGCTGGCTATGGCCTTCAGCAGCTCGGCCATCAGCAACCCTTCATTGCGGCTTACCAGGTGAACCCCAACCTCAACATTCTGGTAAACCCGCGGCTCTCCGTCACCCTGGGCTACGTCCATTACAATTTCGGCCAGTCTTTAGGCCAATTGAGCGGTAACGCCGTTCAAATCTCGACCGATTCAAAGTTCTGGTGAGGCACGAACATCAAATGATTTGTTCGAAGACTGCTTGATTGCCTAACCGTGCTTGACGCGGCATTTTGGCCTGTGTTACAACTCTTGTCTCTGTGCGCGACAGATTGGAACCAATCTGGAGGCACTTCCTTTTACCGATATGACATCACTCGACGCGGCATAAGCCGCCTCGGATAGCATGAAAATCGTCTTCTCCATGGAGGCATTTCGATGTACTTTGCCACAATTCTGCCGGTCAGCGCCCTGACGTTGACGGTCGCGGCGCTCCTGGCGCGCCAAATCCTGCGGCTGAACCGAAAGGCTCCCGGATTTCTGACCCTTTCAAACTCTTTCAAGGACGGCACGGAGGCTTTTTTCGGGCAAATGCGAGCCCGGCTCGCCCGTGTCTGGTCCCAACGCCTGCGCATCGCCGGGACCATCGCCACCGGGGTGGCCTTGCTCTTGGCCAGCGCCACCGCCTTTGCCAAGCCTCCCCAGGAAACCGGCGGCGAGGCCAATCTGCAGCTTCCGGACTTCACGAAAGTTCAGTTCCCCGGGTTCCTCGGCGTCGATGGCCACCGGTTGCTGATGTTCGGCATTTTGTTCTGCATCTTTGGGCTGATCTTCGGCCTCACCATTTATGCCCGCCTAAAGAACCTGCCCGCCCACGCCTCGATGAAGGAAATGTCGCAGTTGATCTGGGAAACCTGCAAGACTTACCTGATCAATCAGGGAAAGTTCCTTCTGCTGTTGTGGGTGTTTATCGCCATCATCATTTTTGTTTACTTCGGAGTGCTTCTGAAGTTTGATGCCATGCGGGTCAGCATCATTTTGGCCTTCAGCGTGTTGGGCATTTCCGGCAGCTACGGGGTGGCCTGGTTCGGCATCCGAGTGAATACTTTCGCCAACTCCCGTACCGCCTTTGCCAGCCTGGGCGGCAAACCGTTTCCCCTTTACGAGATTCCGATCCGGGCCGGCATGAGCATCGGCATGATGCTGATCTCGGTCGAGCTTCTGATGATGCTCATCATCTTACTGTTCGTGCCTGGATCCTATGCGGGGCCGTGCTTCATCGGATTTGCCATTGGCGAGTCGCTGGGCGCCGCGGCGCTGCGCATTGCCGGCGGCATCTTCACGAAGATTGCGGATATTGGCGCCGACCTTATGAAAATCGTCTTCAAGATCAAAGAAGACGATGCCCGCAATCCGGGCGTGATCGCCGACTGTACCGGAGACAACGCCGGAGATTCGGTGGGACCCAGCGCCGACGGCTTTGAAACTTATGGCGTGACCGGAGTGGCCCTGATCGCCTTCATCCTGCTGGGCGTGAAGAACCCGGTCATCCAGGTGCAATTGCTGGTGTGGATCTTCGTGATCCGCGTCGCCATGCTGGTGGCCGCAGCCGTCGCTTATTTTGTGAATGGGACCATCGCCAAGGTCCGCTTCGGCAACGCCACCAAGATGAATTTCGAATCGCCGCTCACTTCGCTCGTGTGGCTCACCTCGCTCACCTCGATTGGCCTCACTTTTGCCATCTCCGCCATCACCATTCCCACTCTGGGCGGTGACCCCACGCTGTGGTGGAAACTCTCCACCATCGTCTCCTGTGGAACGCTGGCCGGCGCCGTTATTCCGGAGTTGGTGAAAGTATTCACCTCCACCGAGTCGCGTCACGTGAAGGAAATCGTCAATTCGGCGAGAGAAGGCGGAGCGTCCCTCGGCATTCTGTCTGGCTTCGTGGCCGGCAATTACTCCAGCTTTTACCTGGGACTGGCGATGGTGTTGCTGATGGCCCTCGGTTCCTGGGTGAGCGTTCCCGGCTTGGAACAAATCATGCTTGCTGCGCCGGTGTTTGCCTTTGGCCTCGTGGCTTTTGGCTTCCTCGGCATGGGTCCTGTGACCATTGCGGTCGATTCTTACGGCCCGGTCACCGACAACGCGCAATCCATCTATGAGCTTTCGCTGATCGAGCAGAATCCGACCATCAAGCAGGAAATGAAGAGGGACTATGGCGTGGACGTGAACTTTGAACACGCCAAAGACATGCTGGAGGCCAATGACGGCGCCGGCAACACCTTCAAGGCCACCGCCAAGCCGGTGCTGATCGGCACTGCCGTGGTGGGTGCTACCACCATGATCTTCTCTATTATTATGGCGCTCACCCACGGCCTCACTCAGAACGTGGATAAACTTTCACTGTTGCACGCGCCTTTCGTCCTGGGCCTGATCTCCGGCGGAGCCATCATCTACTGGTTCACCGGCGCTTCAACCCAGGCCGTGACCACCGGCGCATACCGCGCCGTGGAATTCATCAAAGCCAACATCCATCTGGAAGGTACGGAAAAGGCATCCGTAAGCGACAGCAAGAAGGTGGTGGCCATTTGCACGCAGTACGCGCAAAAAGGCATGCTGATCATCTTCATTGCCGTGTTCTTCGCCACCTTGGGCTTTGCCTTTCTTGACCCGTTCTTCTTCATCGGCTATCTGATTTCCATCGCCACCTTCGGACTTTATCAGGCCATTTTCATGGCCAACGCGGGCGGCGCGTGGGACAACGCCAAGAAAATCGTTGAGATCGAACTGAAACAGAAAGGCACGCCGCTGCACGACGCCACCGTCGTCGGCGATACCGTGGGCGATCCGTTCAAGGACACCTCCTCGGTGGCGTTGAACCCCATCATCAAGTTCACCACGCTCTTTGGCCTGCTGGCCGTGGAGCTCGCCGTGAGACTGACCACCGAAACCGGTGGCGGCTTGACGCACATCCTGGCGGTGCTGTTCTTTGCCGTGTCGTATTACTTCATCTACCAGTCGTTCTACGGAATGCGTATCCAGAGGTCCAGCAGCGCCGCGACACCGGCCCCCGCCGATGAAGCGAATACCGTCACCCGCGTGAAATGACGTCAATGCTGTTGGGTCACGCGGACCGTAGCGGCGCTCGTGGCAGTCGATGCGTAGGGGCGCTGCTTGCGGTGCTCGTGGCGGTCGATACGTAGGGGCGCTGCTTGCGGCGCCCTTTGCGGGCGGGCACAAGGCCCGCCCCTACGAGCTTTTGGGCATCAACGGCGCCCTTTCGGTCCGGCAAGGCCGGGTTTGCCGCTCACCTCAGCAGCAGTAATTGGTACATTCTGGGGGCTTCCCGCCGCGTTGTCAGTCACGCTCAGGTTGGCAATAAGCGTGCCGTTGCCGCCGGGCGTGAAAACGACGGTGATGGTGCAGAAGTCTCCAGGCTGGATTTGGTTCGGGCTGAACGGGCAGTTGTTGGTCTGCGTAAAGTTCGCCCAGTTGGGTCCTGTGAAATCGATGTTGCTAATGACCACGGGGAATTCTCCGGTACTGGTTAGGGTAACTATCCCGGGGACATTTGGCGCTTGAGCGCCCTGGGGCCCGAAGGTCAAGCTCGCAGGGCTGAAGGTCACAAACGGGCTGGGTGAAATTTCCACGACGAAGGAGTCAAGATTGTTGCCCGTGCTGCACGTCCCCCTGCAGGCACCCGGAATCTGATTGACACGCGGGAAGTCCGGCGAGTAGGTAACTCCCGCCAGATAGGCATTGCTCGCGCTGTCCACAGCGATCCCAAACGACTGTTGATCACTGCTACCGCCGAGATAACTTGAGTAGAGGAGGGCGCTGGCCGCCGCGTTGATCTTGGTCACGAAGGCGTCGAAGTGGACCCCAGTACCGCAGCTACCATTGCAGGCACCGGGAATCTGATTCAGTCGAGGAAAGTCGGCAGAAGTGGTGTAGCCCGTCAGATAGGCGGCTCCCGAGCCGTCTACGGTGATGCTCGCGCCTGCCTCGCCGTAGCCCTCGGACCCACCACTGCCGCCGACTAGGCTGCTGTAAACAAGGGCGTTGCCCGAAGCGTTTACCTTCGTCACAAAGGCGTTGGTCAGCGGGTACCCACTACCGCAAGTGCCGTTGCATGCGCCCGGGATCTGGCCGACACGAGGAAAGTCAGACGAGCCAGTAGCTCCGGTCAAATAAGCATCGCCCGTGCCGTCCAGGGCGATGCTTAGCCCGGTATCACCACCACTGCCGCCGATGTAGCTGGAATAGGCTAGTGCGCTGCCCGCGGAGTTGACCTTGATCACGAATCCAGCCCCGTAGTGCCCGTCCCCGCACGTCCCGTTGCAGGCGCCGATAATCTGATCGACGATGGGGAAGTCCGGCGAAAACGTGCCGCCGGTAAGATATACGTTACCCGAGCTATCCACCGCAATGCCCTCCCCGGCGTCCCCTTCGTAGCTCTGGGACCCACCCCCGCTGCCCCCGATTAAGCTCGAATAGACCAACACGCTACCTGTAGGGCTCACCTTCGTCACGAAGGCGTCGTAGTGGACCCCAGCGCCGCAGCTACCATTGCAAGCACCGGGAATTTGATTCAGCCGAGGAAAGTCTGGCGAAATGGTATTTCCTGTCAGGTAGACATTACCCGAGGCATCTACGGCGACACCCGCCCCCAATTCCGCAAACCCGTCTAAACCGCCGCTACCCCCGATCAAACTGGAAAAAACCAACTCGCTGCCAGCCGCGCTAACCTCAGCAACAAAGGCGTTGTCGTTGGCCCCGGTACCGCACGTGCCAATGCAAGCGCCTGGAATCTGGTTCACGATGGGAAAGTCCGCAGAGTTCGTCCAGCCCGTCAGATACGCGTCCCCCGAATGGTCGACGGCGACGGCGAACGCAGCATTGCTAAAGCTGCCTCCGATGAAGGTGGAGTAAACTACTGCGTCGCCCACGATGTTGAGTTTGGTCAAGAAGATGGTCAAAACGGGGGGGCCGCTTCCGCAGGCTCCGTTGCAGGCACCGGGGATCTGATTCACGATCGGAAAGTCGGCCGAGTCAGTCCAACCCGCAACGTACACGCCGCCGGAGCCGTCCAGTGCGATGCCATAATCATAGTCCTCCTGGCTGCCCCCCAAATAGCCGGAATACGATAGCATCGGGTCGATGACGAGCGGCCGACTGTGGTCGTAGGAGGCAACCGCGAAGTTCACCAGGTGGCCTTTGAGAACATAGTGGCCGTCGAGGTAGCGCCGCAGGGGCGCCAACCCCCTCACCCCGGCCCTCTCCCCGCTTGCGGGGAGAGGGGGAACTGCGTAGCGGTGGGTGAGGGGGGCGGGCGCGAGGGCAGGGATCAGGTCCGTGTCTGCGTCTTGATAGACCACCGGCTTGTGGAAACGAATCTCTCCGCCATTGAGGCGCAGCACCAGATCGCCATTCGTGGCGATGCGTAGGGGCGGGGCTTGCTGCGCCCTGGGTTGGAGCGGCGGTGTCCTCACCGCCGGTCGGCGGTCAGAGACCGCCGCTACAGTGGGCGGGGCAAGCC
>Ga0307374_10000864_pt1 | contig 57058 bp, 51 predicted proteins | sample OX3MG_FD_202532 | JGI IMG/M metagenome (GOLD analysis project Ga0307374, IMG submission 202532) | Soil microbial communities from Risofladan, Vaasa, Finland - OX-3 | ecosystem: Environmental > Terrestrial > Soil > Coastal area > Acid sulfate soil | place: Finland: Risofladan, Vaasa | collected...
TGCCAAACAGAGCGTACTGCCAGCCATGAGTGCCGCGCGCCTTTTGACGAAAGACGAATCACAATTCATTCGAGACCCCCGCGTTGAATTTCGCGGAGGCATGATACGCCCGCGGGTTCGCAAAGAAAAGACGCCGTTATGCGTCGACGGAACGGACGGGCAACGCGACAACTGTCCTTTGGTACCAGTGATTAATGGACACGGGGTCGGAGCGCTGCGCGGTGATTCGCGCGCCGCAGGCATACAATGAAATAAGACAATTCTAGGTCTGCGAGGTAATCATGAGAATGCGATGGTGGATGGCTGTGTGCGTGGCTTCAATATTTGCGCTGAGCGGAAATGCAGCCCGCGCCCAAGGTGAGGGACACGGGCATGGGCATGGGCACGGACATGACAAGGATCATCACGAACACGGCGAAGACCGTGACCACCGTGGCTGGTACAGCCAGCATGACCGCGACGACATGCGCTCCTGGTACCAGGAGCACGAAGACCGCGACGATCTGCCGCCCGGACTGGCGAAGCGCGACCGCCTGCCGCCGGGACTCGAAAGGCAGCTCGTTGTTCGCGGCGAGCTCCCGCCTGGACTGCGCCGTAAAATTCGGCCCGTCCCGGTGGAACTGGACCGCGAGTTGCCTCCTCCTCCGCGCGATTGCGAACACGTGGTGATTGGTGGCCACATCGTGCTGTGGAACAGGCGAACGAACATTGTCGTGGATATTTTCCACCTCGAAAGAGAGTAGCAGCGCCGCTCGACGTGACAGAGTTACGCGCGCCCTGGCTCACGGCTAGCCGGAGTCGGAAGGATCGGGCCAGGGTTTGTGCGCAAGTCAGCGCTTCGCCAATCCTAACGCGGTAAAGAATTGCGCACGCGAATGCGCTGGCAAGAAAGGCGTGCTTGCGCTTTAGTGCAGGAAGGAACTGTGCTGCTCGGTGGCAGTGCCCACCGTGGGCAGAAAATCCGTGAGCACGACGTCGATACGTCGCACAGCTTCATCCACGCCGCGTAGCCGTTCATCCCGGTCGTCCAGAGTCGCCGATTGCTCGATCAAGCTCAGCGCGCCGCGAATGCGATAGTTCATTTCCGCAACGAGCTGCATTCTTTCTTTCGCTCTGGCGTAAACCTGATTTTCGTAACTTGCCGACAAAAAGAACACGATCAGGAGCGCACCGATGAGCCCAATTGCCAGGTGATTGAATACCCTTGCCTGAGCAGGTGTCCCGATCCAGTCCAGAATGATGTCTGTGAAAAAGCTTGCGGCGAAAAGAATCAGGCCGGAGAGCAGGGCCGGCGACATCCGCTCAAACGACAACCAACGTGGGAGAGGCTTGTTAAGGCGCATGGAGATTCCTCCGGAGAAAGTGCGGGCGATTATAGCGCGATTGAAGCGAATCGGGTAGCGCTAGAGCGTCCGGCGGCCGGGTTAGTCGTGCGGCGGCAAGGCTTCCGGAAACTGCAAAACGCCGAATCGGCCATCGGGCTCACGAATCAATGTTGGCGCGTAGAGACCCAACAAATTGCGCGTCCACCAATCTCCTGTCTGACGCTTCACATCCAGGCTCGTAAACCAGTATTGCCAAATGACGACGCGGACTTCCTGCGGCGGACCGTTGGGAAACGGATTGTGCGCGAATAGCGAAAGGACTTCGGGACTATTGTCCAGCAAGGCCTCTTCGGTGCCGACGACGAACTGATATTGGCGCCAGCTCCGCAGTGAAGCGAACCACAGGTTCCAATCAAAGCGCGGCTGATATGGGGCGTAGATGCGCGGAGCTTCATTCAGCGCTTGCGGCTTGTAGCGAAACGGGTACGCGGTCCACGTCTTGCCAGCGTCATTCGAACCTTGAAATTCGATTTCGTAGCGGCCGCGCGTCATCGAGCCGAATAATCCAAATTGATTTGCAATGCGAAACGGCTCGATTTTCTCAATTGGCCATTGCACCACTTTCTGCACTTTGGATTCTGGCGAAGGAAACTCTGGCGCCCACATCCAGATGAGCTGCATCGTGGTCGCGTAGAAAATCCATGCAAAACAAATCCCCGCAACCGCCATTCGCAGCGGATGCATGACGCGTGAAATATTTGTTTCAGCTCTCGGCGGCGATTCAACAATTCCTGCATCCGCTTCGCGCGTGTCTTCGGCGCGCATGGCCACCATTACGTGATATTTCGGGAACCAGTTGCGCGGCACGATGCGCACCAGGAATTGGTCGTCGAGCAGCAAAAAACCGAGTGCGAGCACGAGGTAATTCAGGAACGCGTAATTCGCCGTGAGGATCACGCCAATCTCCCACGGCGTAACGATAAAAAAGCAGATGAGGCGGGAGCGGCGCGGCAGAAAGAGCATGAGGACGATGCCGAGCTCCATGAGGAGCGTCGCAAGGGCCGTCAACCAATGAAACCAATGCGGCGCATGCTGCACGTACCAACCGATCCACGTGGGAAGTGGGCCATTTTGGTAATACTCGTACATCGCAGTCAGATGGCGCCACTCGGGATCGCCGCCCAGAATTTTCGCCATGCCCGATTCGAAGTAAATGCGGAACCACTCCCACAAAAGCAGCCACAGACACGCGCGCGAAGGCGGCGATAGTTCGCCCCATCGGGGACGCCATCCCGCCGGCGCGAAGAAAAGGCACAGGAACCCAGCTTCGAGGAGCATGCCGTCAGACTGGTAGCTTGAGAAGTCCTGCAGCGTGGCAATGAAAGATAAGAAGCAGATGAAACAAATGGCCGTCATGGCGCGCGGCCAGAAATTCAGGAAGAGCAGAATCGCGGCGACCATACCGATCCAGCAGGCGGCAACGAGCGCGTGATCCGTCGAACTCGCCCAGAATACCGACGGCACAAACCAGAATTTCGCGAGACCGTGGACCGAGTGGCCAACGGCATTGATATAAACGTTCGCGGGAAGAATACCGTTGGGGCCGATGAGGCCTTTGGCTTGAAAGACGAGCGAGTAAAATGCGGAGAAGAAAATTATGCCGAGCGCACGCAGGAAAATCCAGCGCGGGCCGAGATGGCCGAAGGTTCCCGATTCGGGGTCAAGGAACCACTTCGCAATTTGCCCAGCGCGGCGCAGCATCGCGGCATTATACACACGCACGCCGTGCGAGAGGTTGGGCGTGGAATTTAAAGACAGTTCACCGCAGAGGCACAGAGAACGCGGAGGAAAAGACCATTCCCCGGTCGGACATAAAGGGAAGTGAGGAGAAATTGGTGGACGGCAGGGGATTCGAACCCCCGACCCCCGCGTTGCGAACGCGATGCTCTCCCAGCTGAGCTAGCCGCCCACCGAGCCAAATTATTCTAGCAGACGCAAGGGACGCTACCAACGGCGATCTAGGTTCAAAACTGAATCCTCACACGTGTGTGCAAAGCTTGTTATAAGGGATATATGAATATAGTTCTACCTCGTTAAATCCTGCGGACTGCAACCGAAAAGCAAAACTCAAACCGTGCGAAATCCCACAAATCAATAGGCCCTTCTCGAAAACTTGACTCTGAATCTTTTGCAGCCATAACTCTTCGCGCTTTCGGTGCTCGTTGACAAACGCGCAATGACAAATGTCTGGCGTGACATCAGAGCAGAGTTGGGAGGGATCGATCGGAAAATCCTCGCCTGTTTTCTCCGCAATGCCATACTGCTGCCGCTCGCCCAGCGGTGGGTCAACGTCTAAATAGTGACCCGACTCGAGGACCTCGTTTGCGAAGTCCTGAGCAAAGGATTGGCGACCGCCTGCTTCTTCAAAGACGAAATCGACTTCACCGATCAGACGCTTAACAAGCAACTCATAAGACCGGTCCTTCACATATCCCTCGAACTGCGGCCCCTGAAGCTGATGAAGAACCGATAACACTTGTATTGATCTGCTCATGCGTGAAATCTCACGACAACATGCGGGACTTCGCGGCGGCAACGATGCCGCCAATCGCTGCGGCATCAGCGATGCTGCCCTGGGCGAAGACCTTACTGCCGCCGCCTTTGCCGCCAACGGGCGCGAGCAACTCGCGCAGCAGAGCACCCATGTCGCCGTCGAGACCCGCCGATTGCGCGAGAACGACCGCCATTGCTGCGCGGCTTGCGAGAATCACTCGCACGTTCGGAGTTACGACAATTTTGGCGGCGAGCATGGCCAGGTAGCTTGAGGCTGCGTCATCGGAAATAAAAACGATAATTCTGCGCTTGCCGTCGTGGGATGTTTCGGTGTGTCGCGCGAGCAGATCCGCTGCTTCGAGTTCCGCGAGGCTCTCGGTTAATTTTTTGGCATCGCGCTGGCTGGCGCGGCGCTCTTCCTGAATTTTACGCACGTTTTCCGGCAGCTCGGCCATCCCGCAACCAAGATGCTCGGCTGCCTGGCGCAATGTGGCGAAATCTCCACGCGCGGCGGAAAGGGCTCGCCAGCCCGCTACGAACTCGACACGCCAATTCCCTTTTTGGCGTTCGCATTTGCGCGTGAGCAGCATTCCCCCCTGTCCTGTGCGCGCCAGATGAGTGCCGCCGCATGGCTGGCGGTCGAACGCCTCAATGTCGATGACACGCAGAGTGCCTTCGCGGTCGACTTTTTTGCGAATGCCCTGCGCGGCGAGTTCGTCGGCAGTTCCGTAGCGCACTGCAATGGGGCGGTCATCGAAGATAATTTCGTTTACGCGGCGTTCGGCTTCTTCGAGATGGCGCGGCGCGACGGTCGGCGCGGCGAGGTCGATGGTGGAAATTTCGCGGCCGAGATGAAACGAGACAGTTTGGAATTTGAACAGCTCGACGAACGCGGCGGAGAGCATGTGTTGAGCGGTGTGCTGCTGCATGTGATCGAAGCGGCGCGGCCAGTCAATCGAGCCGTGGGTCGCGCCAACGGCGACCGGCTCTGCGGTGAAATGAATGATCTCGGCGGAGCTGCCCTCGCGTTCGTCGTCGAGCACTTCGACGACCTTCGCGTCGCCTAATTTCCCCGTGTCAAATGGCTGGCCGCCCGAGGTGGGATAAAATGCGGTGCGGTCCAAGCGCACGCGCCAGCGCGCGTTTTCAGGTTCGCACGAGAGCACTTGCGCGTCGAACTCGCGCAGAAATGAATCGTTGTAATACAGCCTTTCGGTCACTGTATTTCTTCAGCCTTCAACTCTCAGCCTTCTCCCAAACTTTCGACTTTGAACTGTTGGCACTTAACTGGAAGTCTCCAGCGCCTTTTGCCACGCTTCATTGTACTTGTAGCCGCAGCCCGTGTTGAAGAGAACGACCGTGTCATTGGGCTTGATCCATTTCTTCTCCGCCAACTTGCGCGCGGCGACAACGGTTGCACCTCCTTCGGGTGCTGCGTAGATGCCTTCCTTCGCGGCCAGTTCTTTCGAGGTGCTGAGAATCTCGTCGTCGGTTGCGGCAATGGCAGTGCCTTTGCTTTCGCGAATCGCCTGAAGAATCAGGAAATCGCCAATCGCTTTCGGCACGCGCAAGCCGGAAGCAATCGTCGCGGCGTTCGGCCACATCGGCGCGCTATCCGCGCCTTTTTCGAACGCGTCAACGATGGGCGCGCAGCCCGCGGCTTGCACCGTGACCATGCGCGGGCGCTCGCTCCCGATCCAGCCCATCGCTTCCATTTCCTCAAACGCTTTCCACATGCCAATCATGCCGACTCCGCCTCCGGTCGGATAAATAATCACGTCGGGAAGCTTGCCGTCGAATTGCTCCCACAGCTCGAGAGCCATCGTTTTTTTTCCTTCGATGCGATACGGCTCCTTGAGCGTGGTGACTTCGTACCAGCCATTCTTCTCTTTATTTTCGGCGACGTATTTGCCGCAGTCGGAGATCAGGCCGTCGAGCTTGCGGACGTCCGCGCCAAATGCGCGGCATTCCATTTCGTTCGCGAGAGGCGTGTCCGCGGGCATTACGATCACGCACGGAATTCCGGCCTGGGCGGCGTAAGCGGCAAGCGCACCACCCGCGTTCCCTGCCGTTGGTGTCGCCAGCACTTTGACGCCCAATTCTTTTGCGCGGCTGACGGCGGCAGAAAGTCCGCGGGCTTTGAATGAGCCCGTGGGGTTGAGGCCTTCGTCTTTGATATAGAGATTCCGCAAGCCCATCGATGCGCCGAGACGTTTCGCGTGAAGCACAGGCGTCATGCCTTCGCCAAGCGTGACCTGTTCGCGCGAGGGCAGCACCTCTTCGTAGCGCCACATCGTTGTGGGCCGTGAGCGCAAGGCTTCGCGTGTGAGAGTTTTCTTCGCGGCTTTCAGATCGTAGCGCGCCAGGAGCGGGCCGCCGCAGTCGCAAAGATTTTTCAGTTGATTGTGGGGATAAGTCTTCTTGCAGCGGGAACATTCCAGATGAGTGATGGTGGTTTGTAGTGGTTTGGTCATAAGCGAAAAAGTTTAGCACACCTCGCAGCAACAAATGCCCGGCGCCGGCGAGTGGCACGGTACAATTGGGTGGATGCCGATTCGCTTGATTGCCATGGATATTGACGGGACGCTGCTCGACAGCCGCCACGAATTGCCCGCCGCGAATCGCGAAGCGATCGTCGAAGCGCAAGCGCGCGGCATCGAGATCATGCTTGTTACGGGTCGGCGATTCGATTTTGCTAAGCTAATCTCCGAGCAACTCCCGTGCGAGTTGACGCTGGTAGTCAACAACGGTGCGCTGATTAAATCGAAAACAGGCGAGACGCATTTGCGGCGCCTGCTGCCTCGGGCGCTGGCGCGCGAAGTGCTGGCCGCGACCGCTGATTTTCGCTCCGGAGCCGCGGTTGTTTTCGACCGTGTGCGCGAGCGTCAATTGGTTTTTGAGCGCATCGACTGGAAGGATCCTGTCAGCGGCGGATATTACCAGCGCAACCGCGAATTCATCGCCGAATGCGTGCCGTTGGAAGACAGCCTCGATGAAGATCCTATCCAAGTGATGTTTGTCGGCTCGGTCGCGCGGATGCGCGCGGCCCATTCAGCTCTCAAGTCCATGCCGCGCGTGAATGATTTTTCGACGGCGCTGACGGAATATGAGCAGCGCGACTTGAGCATTCTCGACGTGATCGAGCGCGGATGCTCGAAGGGCGCGGCGCTGGCGGAGTGGGCGCGGCGGCGCGGCATTCGGCGCGAGGAGGTCATGGCGATTGGCGATAACTGGAACGACCGCGACATGCTCGAATTCGCGGGGCTGCCTGTATTGATGGCCAACAGCGCCGCGGAGTTAAAAGCGTTCGGCTGGGCGGTGACGTCGTCCAATGACGAGGCTGGAGTGGCGGCAGCGATTCGCGCGCATGCGTTTGGCGAAGCATCGAGAGTTGATAGTCATTAGCCGGAAGTTGGGAACCGACAAGAGCGCACCACGTCGCCGAGGCAACGGCGCGAGCATAAATGGGTTCAAAGGACAAGGATTCATGGCAATTATGAGAACTAATGCAAGTGCGACTCTACGACGAGTGATTACGAATGCCGTCCTCGTCGTCTTCACAATGATGGTGGCGGGGCTCGGGGCGCCGATTGCGCACGCGGACTACGCTGTGCTGCGTTCGGGAGAGCGGCTGCACATCACGGGCTATCTACGGCAGGGTTCGAATGTGGTCCTCTACGTTGCGGGCGGCAGCGTGGTTGTGCCGTCGAGCGAGATCGTGCGATTTGATCCTGAGGATATGTTTGCCCCGTTCCCGCGCGCCGCGACGCTCGACGTGCCCTTTGCAAAGCAGATCCGCGCGGCAGCAGCGCGGAACGGCGTGGACGAAAATCTGATCTCGAGCGTGATTTTCGCGGAGTCGAATTTCGCGCCTCACGCGCTTTCGCCGAAGCGCGCGATGGGCTTGATGCAGCTCATGCCGCAGACTGCGAGCCGGTACGCCGTCAACAATGCTTTCGATCCCGCGCAGAATATCGCGGGCGGGACGCGCTACTTGAAAGAGCTCCTTGACCAGTACCACGGTAATTTGCCGCTGGCGCTCGCTGCGTATAACGCAGGTCCACAACGCGTCGCACAATATGGAGGCGTGCCGCCATTCCCCGAAACAAGAAACTACATCCGCCGCGTGACCAAGAAGCTCAACAAATTAAAGGCAGAACAGCCGCCGAACGAACCTCGCTGAATCGCTAAGATAATTCCATTCAGAATTCGTGCTGGCCGCTCGCCGGTTCGTCCACGCGCGACTGCGAATCCCCGCTATGGCTGCTGAGGGATTTGAGGCTGTTGCGGAGGCTGGGGTTGCGGCGGCTGAGGCATGCCGAACGGAGCACTTCCCTGCTGCTGAGTTCCGTTGGTAGTCAACACCGTGCCTATCGTTTGAACTTGCTCAAGCGGATTGAAGATGAATTCCCACTGCTTGTAAGTGACTCCGCCTTTGTAAACTTTGATCGAAGACTTGTCGGACTTCCCTGCCACGCCAATAATAAAGCCGCCGATCACCGGCTCCGACGAGCCAGAGGATTCGTTGACGCTCATTCCCTGATTTGTTCCCATTTGCGCTTGTGAACCCTGAGAAAAAAAAGGCTGCACGGGTTGCTGGCCACTCGGCGCGCTGAGAGTCCCCGGCGCATTCTGTGGCTGGCCGTTTTGCGCTGCCGAGCTTGATGAGCCCGGCGGCACGGGCAAATTGCCAGGCGCAATACCGGAGCCGCCAAGCACTCCCGGTTGAGTCGACGACTGGCCGGGCGGTTGCGGCGGCGGTTGACCAGTCGAATTATCCGTGGCAGCGCCTGGGACCCCAGCCGGGCCCCCTGCAGCCGGCGCGCCCATGGCAATTCCCAGTTGCCGCTGCTTATCGAGAAAGGCCATTTGCTGCAGAGACGTATAGCGCACGCTGCCAATGAGCTGGCCCGTAGGTGTAACGTAAATGAAGCGCCACGAGCCGTCCTCTTTGTTCATAAGATTCTTATACGGCTCGCGCAGAAAGCGAACGCCATTCTGTTCTTTCACCAGATCGTCGACATTCGTGGGGAAGCGTCCGAATTTGCGATAGTAAAGTCCGATGGCGCGCGCATATTGCTGGCCCCGCCAGATCGTCTCCGCTTCCTTTTGCCGCTTGCCCTCGGTCAGACGATTCACAAACACCACGGAACCTCCGACAATCAAAAGAGCAACGAGGAAAAGCACAAAAATCAGTGCGAAACCTTTTTCCGCACGCCGGATATTGATTGAAGGGGTTGGACGAAACGTCATGGTTGTCCTTGTTGCGGCGGGTCGTCCGTTCGCTGCGCGAGCATCAGGGTGGTGCGGCGGCCGGAAGAAAGTTCCTCTACTTCCACGGAATTGTTGCCGATGGTCAGAATACGGAAATTATTGAGCAGCGTTCCGCCCTCGGGGACGATATACACGTCATCCGCATTGGCGGAAAAGCACGCGCGTTTCCGGCCGCTGCGCAAGTCGGTGACAATTCCGTAAAACGTCGCCGGCACAGTGACTGGAGGAGGCGGCGGGGGCACCACAGGGCCTCGCGCCGCGGCCTGTTGGGCCGCCAGCACCGATGGGGGAGGAGGCAACGGCTCGGCGCTGAATATATTGCGATGCTGGCCTTTGTATTCCTGTTTCTGGATGCGGTCGAGCAAATCGAGCCGAAGCGAGGGATCGGACACGTCCAGCGGAATGAATCTGGCGTCGCCGGCACTGGCGCCCGTGAACACGGAATTCCGGGATTGGCTCGCGTACGCGGCAATGGCGACAACCAGCAGCGCGCCCAGCACATAGAGTTCGTATCGAGTCTTCTTCGTCATGGCGTCAAATGCGCAGATACGTTCGGAGCGTGATGTTTAACTTGATGGCCCCGGACGTTTCCGAAGCCAAAGTCAAACCGTCGAGCACATAAAAGCGCGGAGAGTGCTCGAGGCTGTTGATGAGACGAATCAAGCTTTGATAATCGCCCTGTACCGCCGCCGATATCTGCACTTCGCTCAGACCGCGATCCTTTACGGCTGTTTCGTGGTAGCCGATGCCGCTGATCTGGACTCCCGCCTCCTTGCCCATTTGGCCAAGATCGGAAATCACAGTCGAATAGCCGGAAGATGCAGGAAGTAAATTGCGCTGGTAGAAGGCGTCGCATTCCTTGCCGACGTCCGGCAGATGCTTCTCGATGGCCTGTCCCTTTGCGACGTCGGCCGCAAGCAGTTTCTCTTTCTGCGCCAGACGATTGCGCTCCTGAGCCTGCGACTGCGGGGCTGTACTGGCTATCCGTACATTGGCGAAAATCAGCGCGCCATCGAGAACAAGCAGGCAGGCCAGCGCGATCTTCACAGCCAGCTTCCATTTCCGCGAATTGTTTCTCGGCGTCATATTGTTGCGTATTGCGCCTCCAGCGAAAGCAAAACGACGCCCGCGTTTCCTGTCGCGACCTTCTCCGGGTGACTCTCCTGCGTGGGCCGCACATTTGAAAACGCCGGCGAGGACACGATGGAACGCACGAACTTCATCTTCTGTTCGTCGTTTACCGCGCTTATCACCAGCATCACTTTCACATGGCCCTCTTTATCCATTTGCGGCGAAATGCTGACGACGCGCACGCCAGGCGGGAGAATCTGTTCCAAGTCCGCAAACATTTTTGTCCACGGAAGAGTCCGCTGCTCGATGAGGTTGTTGAGAAACTTGGCGCGATTCATCACTTCGACGGTCTTCGGATCCTTAAGCGCCACGCGGAGCCGTTCTTGTTCGCGTTGCGACGCTTGGATCTGACCCTCGAGCCTGCTGATGTCCGCGCGGATCGCGCCATTGATGCGGCGCGCGCGCATCGCATGGACGGAAAGAAAAAGCAACGCCGCCGCCGCAATGATTCCCAGTGTGGCTGCGCCCGCGATGAACCGGCGGTTGTTTTCGAGAGGCGATGACGCGAGATTGAAACGAGTCTTCACGCGATTGCAAAATTCTCCTGATTGACGCTAAGCGCCACGATTAACTTGCCAACCCACCAGAGATTCCAGGCCCTGCGCAACCAGCGATCTGGCTTCAGCCGAGAATTCACTGGAGGCCGCGAGAGGCTCCGCAGGACATCCGATTTCGCGTCCCAGCATTTCGCGCAAGTCTTCCTCGCCCACGCCGAAGCCCGCGATGCGCAACTGCTCAACCTTGCCGCCCCACGTGTCTTGATAAAAGGCGAGCGCGGGAAACACCTCGTCGAAAACCGCCTGCGGCTTGAGCACATCGGTTTCCGTACCCAACTCCGTCGAACGGTATACGCAGAGCGTCTCCCCGCGAACGATCACGGTCGTCAAATTGCGGCCGCTCATTCGCACGAGAAGCGTGGCGACATTGGGTTCGAGCAAGGGCAGAGTCGCGAGCGTGGAACTCTGGAGAACACCGGCGAACATGCCTTCTGCTTCGAGTGCGGATTCATATTCGCGAGTTATTTTCTGGCGCGCCACGGCGGCAACAATTTCGATTTTTCCTTCGCGGCCGGATTGTCGCATCCACGATATGGCCGCTTCTTCCGCGTCGAATGGCAGGCTTTTCTTCAGCCGCCAACGCAAAAGAGGACGCGCTTCGTCCGCACGTCGTGGAAAGGTCTCGAAGGGCAAGATGAAAACGCGGATCACTGCGTCGGGGACGAGCAGCGTGACTTCCTCTCCGTGGACCGGCACGCGAGAAAGCACGCCGCGAATGGCTGAACGCACGGCATCCTGGTCCAGAATGTTCTGCTGAGTGGCGGAAGGGACGATCGTGCCTTCGGGTAACGGCTCGGCGGCAAATGCCGAAAGATGTGTTGCACCACGGCCCCATCTTGCCGCCGCCACATGCGTCGCGGCAATTTCCAGCACCGTGGCCGGATGAGGCATGGCGTCGAGCCAACCGAAGAGACGTCCGCGCGACCGGCTGCGCTGATCCGTCGGTTGAATGCTTGTCAGGCTACTCAATGAACGTCACCTTATTGATTTCTCGCAGGGTTGTCATTCCCGCGCGCACACGAGCGAGCCCGGACTCGCGGAGAAACTCCATTCCCTCTTCCTTCGCCGCGCGCTTGATTTCAGAGCTTGGCCGGCGGTCAATAATCATCTCCCGGATTCGGTCCGAGAGGTCGAGCAACTCGCAGATGGCGGTTCGCCCATGAAATCCGCTGCCGGAGCACTCAAGGCAGCCGGTGCCCTCATATAAAGCAACATCGGCCCATTCCTTCGGGTCGAGGCCCGCCTCCAGCAGCACCTCGGGAGGAAGTTGAACCTGTTTTTTGCAATTGGGACAAATCACGCGCACCAAGCGCTGCGCAAGTATGCAGTTCAAGGCGGAAACGAAGTTGTATGGTTCGACTCCCATGTTGATGAAGCGGCCAATCACGTCCGTAACGTTGTTGGCGTGGACGGTTGTGAACACCAGATGGCCCGTGAGTGCCGACTGAATGGCGATCTGCGCCGTCTCCTGATCGCGAATTTCGCCGACCATGATTTTGTCCGGATCGTGACGCAAAATGGAACGCAGGCCTCGGGCAAACGTCAGCCCTTTCTTTTCGTTCACGGGAATCTGGGTGATGCCGCGGACCTGATATTCTACGGGATCTTCGATGGTGATGATCTTGTCTTCGTCGGTCTTGATTTCATTGATTGCGGCGTAAAGCGTGGTCGTCTTGCCCGAACCCGTGGGGCCCGTGACCAGCACCATTCCGTACGGCTCGCGAATGTAGCGCCGGAACTTGCGTACATCATGTTCGGCGAAGCCCACTACGTCGAGGTTTAGAGTGCGAAACTTCTCACTCAGCGTTTCCTTGTCGAGCACGCGCAACACAGCGTCTTCGCCGTGGATCGACGGCATGATGGAGACGCGGAAATCGATGAACCGGCCTTTATAGCGCACGCGGAAACGGCCGTCCTGCGGGACGCGGCGCTCGGCGATATCGAGCTCGCTCATCACTTTGATGCGCGAGAGAATTGTGGAATGCCATTCCTTCGCCAGCGGCTGCATGGCATATTGCAACACGCCGTCAATGCGGTATTTCACTGCGACTTCGGAGTTGCGCGTTTCGATGTGGATGTCACTGGCGCGCCGCTCGAGGGCCGTAAAAATAACGGTGTCAACTAGGCGGACGACGGGGCTCACGCCCGAGTCGCTGGTGAGCTTGTCCATCGAAATGTTTTCGTCGCCCTCTTCCTCGCTGACAACCTGGAGCGTGAATCCCTCCGTCGCCTGGTCGAGGACGCGCTGGGATTGCTCCGTGCGTTTCAGCAAGTCGCCGATCTGCGTGGCGGTGGCAACGCGGATGATCAGTTTCTTGCCGAGCAGCAAAGACAATTCGTCATTCACAAGCAGTTGGCTGGGATCCGAAACGACGACGACGAGCGAATTATTGTGGGCCTCGAGAGGAACGAAATTGTAGCGGAACATCAACTCCGCGGGAATCGAATGGAATAATTCCGGATCGATTCTCTGCTCCGTCATGTCAATAAAAGGCACGCGGTAGCGCTCCGCGAGCGTCTGTGTACGTTCGCGTTCGGCCGCTTCGTCGCGGGCCGGTTCAGGATGTAAATCTCGATTCGTAGTCGCCATCGTTATATTCCTTATCCCCCGCTGCCAACTTGGAGGGAAAACAATGGCAGGTAGAGCGCCACCATGATGAAAAAAATGAGCGAGGCAATCAAGATGAGAACAGCCGGCTCTATAATCGAGATGAGCGCAGCCGTCTTCAGGTTGGTTTCCTCTTCGTAAAATTGCGCAATGCTTCCGAGCATGGGAGCCAGCGCGCCAGACGCTTCGCCGACTTCGATCATATCGAGGGCAAGATCGGGAATCATGTGCGTGCCGGCCAGGGCCGCGTGGAGCGAGCCGCCTTCGCGCACCTGCTTGGCGGCGTCGTGTACGGAGCCGGCTACCAGGCGGCTCGTCATCGCGTTCGCGGCGGTCTCAAGGGCTGCCACCAAGGGCGTTCCCCCGCGCAACAAAGTGCTGAGCGTTCTCGTAAACTGCGCCATCTGAAATTTGATCCACACGTTGCCCACAACCGGCATTTTCAACTTCACCCGGTCCAACACCATACCGCCGCGACTGGTCTTCGACCACAAAAACAGGAAAATCGCGCCGAAGATTACAGTGGCAGCAAACGTGAGCAGCCAGATTCGGTAGCCCACGACGATGGTTATCAAAAATTGCGTTGGAACCGGAAGCGTGGTGCCCAGATCCTTGTATAACTTTGCGAACTGCGGAATGACGTATGCCACCAGGTAAGAAACGATGCACGAGGCCACAAAAATCAGAATGGCTGGATAAATCAGCACGCCGATCAGCTTCTTGCGTATTCCCGTAGTGACCCGCTGATACGTGATGTAATCATCCAGCACGCCGGACAAGTCGCCGCTCTTCTCGCCGGCGCGCAACGACGTGACGTAAACGGTTGGAAATGCTCCCGTGGCCTCAAAGGCATCCGAAAGCAGTTCGCCGTCGCGGACGCGCAGGCGCACATCGTTCAGAAACGGCCGAATCTTCGGCAGGGCCGCGCGGTCAGCCAGCAAATCGAGCGCCTTCAAAATCGGCAGGCCCGCTTTGATCAGCGTGTTGAACTGTTGATTGAAGATGAGGAAATCGCCGGTTGGGAGCTTGCGTCCTCCGCGGAAGCCGCTCAAGGCCCGCGTCACACTCAAATTGGGCCGGACGGTGTAAACATAAAATCCGCGGTCCGCGAGCTTCTGGCGAGCTTCTACTTCGGTCTGGGCGGTCTCCAGTTGCTGGAAGACGTGCCCAGTGGTATCCCCCACTTTGCAAACAAACTCAGCCATAACAGGCGCGTTACGCCGGATGCCCTCCGGGTTAATCTATCCAGTTTAGCATATTGAAAAGAACCCGTGCGGAGCCCTGGGGTTGCCTGTGTCCATGCGTAAATAGGCAGGATCGCTTGACACGTCATTTCTCAATCTGCGGGGTTGTCGCGGAAATTCCGCTCCCAATCTGCACACCGCGAGGAATGAAACACGACCGCCATTTGCGTCGGACTCCGTTCTTGCGTATTATTCTTGCCTTTCCGGACCTCTACGACGACTAAAAGGTCCGGCACCCTGGAGGCATGCGATGCGGGTTCAAAAGCTCTCGATTTGTCTTGCAATGTTCTTTCTAATTTTCACGGTGACGCGAACGGCATTTGGCCAGGGCGCGAATCAAGGTTCGATTCAAGGTACGATCACCGACCAGTCTGGCGCGGCTGTTCCTGGCGTCAATTTGAAAGCGACGAACACGCAAACAGGAATCAGCTTCACGACTACCAGCGACGCGGACGGGCTCTACACGTTTTTGGTCGTGCCCGTGGGAACCTATACGATTGTTGCCGAAAAGTCGGGGCTGGCCACCGTGACCCAGGAGAACGTTATCGTGACGGTCGGCGCACGGCTTACGCTCGACCTTTCAATGCCGCTCGCCAGCCAGCAATCGACGGTTACGGTATCCGGACAAGCGCCGATCGTCGAAACCACGAAGAGCGCAGTCAACTCCACGGTCAACGAGCGCGCCATCGCGGATCTGCCCACGAACGGCCGCAACTTCATCAACTTCGTCTTGCTGACTCCCGGCGTCACCACCGATAACCGCGGCGGAGATATCAGCTTCGCCGGCCAGCGCGGCACACTGAATTCCCTTGTGGTCGACGGCTCGGACAACAACAACACGTTCTTCGGCCAGACGCTCGGACGTACCGGCTCCGGCCGCGCGCCTTATCAATTCAGCCAGGACGCCGTGCAGGAATTTCAGGTCAATTCAAACGATTATTCCGCGGAACTTGGAAACGCGGGCGGCGCGGTGATTAACGTAGTTACCAAATCCGGGACGAATCAGTTCCACGGCTCGGCTTTCGAGTTTTATCGCGATCGTTCGATGAATGCCAACGATCCGATACAAATCGCCAACGGCAAGCCACGCCAGCCATACCACTTCAACCAATTCGGCGGCGACCTTGGCGGCCCGATCGTGAAGGACAAGTTGTTTTTCTTCTTCGATTATGATGGCCAGCGGAACACGGTCGCTAATTTCGTTTTCCTGAATGGCGCGCCGTTCTGCGTTACGTGCACGGCCAATCAGACCACGGCTATCAATTACCTCACAGCTCGCGCGAATTCCTGGAGTTCCACCTTCAACCAGAACGTTTATCTGGCAAAAGTGGACTGGCACATCAGCTCGACTGAAATGCTTTCCGCGCGTTACAACGCGCAGAGATTCACCGGATTGAACCTCGAAAGCGGCGGTCCCCAGAATTCGTCCGAGCATACCGGCGCATCGGACGTTACTTCCGACACGCTGACCGCGACTCTGACTTCGACGCTGCGTCCCACGCTCGTCAACGTATTCCAATTCAATTACGCCCGCGACAACGAGCCGGGATTTGCGAATAGCGATTTGCCACAGGTCACCGTACGAAATGCCGGCGTCACCGTTCTGACTGCGGGGCGCAACTTCTTCAGCCCAAGATTCACCAATATCAAGCGCGGCGAATTCGATGATGCCATTTCATGGATTCACGGCGCTCACACGATCAAGACGGGCGCGCACATCATGATCGACCGCATCGCCAACTTTTTCCCGGGCAATTTCTCCGGCCAGTACACCTTCAACAGCCTCGAGGCCTTCGGCTGCAATTTGAACGGTGGCGGCGCGGGCTGCTTTACGGGCGGCGACGCGAATGACACATTTGTGCAGGCATTCGCAGGAACCGGCACGACCGGACCCACTACGAGCCCTAATCTTTCCGAATATTCCGGCTTCGTGCAAGACGAGTGGCGCGTGCGTCCTAATCTGACGCTGAATTATGGGCTGCGCTACGATTTCGACAAGATTGCCCAGCCGCCGACGCTCAATCCTGATCCGCAACTCGCCGCGGCAGGCGTGACTACCAATCAGATTCACAACCAGCGCACCGAATTCGGCCCTCGCCTCGGTTTTGCGTGGACTCCGCTTGCCAGTAACCGGCTGGTGGTCCGCGGCGGTTACGGTATGTACTATGGACGCACACCAGCAATCACCGTGGGCACGGCCATGTCAAACAACGGCTTGAACGTCACGACGTTGACGTTCTTCCCGACTTCTACTCCATCAATTCCGACCTATCCGAACAATCTTTGCGGCGCGCCCACACAGTCGCCCAGTTGCGCCGCGCCAACCGGAGGCACGGCGAGCCCGCCGATCGTCTTTGGCTTCCAGAAAAACTACAAAGAGCCCAATGTGCAGCAGTTCAGCCTTGGCACGGAATACGAAATCAATCCCAATACAGCCGTTTCCATAACGTATCTTCACGTCAAAGGGACGCACTTGACGCGCACCATCGACGTCAACTTGCAAGGACCTGAGATTCAGCAGCAGATCGGTGTCGTCGGCACGAGCACCGTGCTCACGTACAACCAAATGCCGCAGCAAACGGGCAAGCCCCTCGGCAATCCCGCTCGCCCGTTCCCGAATTTCTCGCGTATCGAAGAATTCCAAAGCAACGCGAATTCGAGTTACAACGGCATGACGGTGCAGTTGAACAAACGCTTTGCAAAGAATTATCAGCTCACGGCGGGCTATACCTTTGGCAAAGTGATCGACGACGCCCCGGACGCCACTTCCGTGGTGCCATTCTCGTTCGACGACACGAAGATGGTTTCCGATCCGCTGAACATTCGGGCCGACAAAGGGCCCGGCATCAATGACCAGCGCCACCGTTTTGTTCTGAGCGGCGTGTGGAATCTAAACTACGCGAGCGGGATGTCTTCGGCGATTGCCCGTGGCGTCCTGGGCGGATGGGAGCTCAGCGGCATTTTCACGGCGGAATCCGGTCAGCCCTATTCTGGCTTCCTTGGATTCGATCTGAACGGCGACAGCAACCGAAGTACGGATCGCACGCCGGGACAGGGACGCAATACGTTCTATACCCCGAAATTCATCTCGCTCGATCCGCGCGTCACACGCAATGTGAATATTACGGAGCGCTACAAGCTGCAGTTCATCGCCGAGGCATTTAATGCGTTCAATCGTGCCAACATCATCGGGGTCAACCAAACTCAATTCAACGTTGTGAGTGGCGCGACCTGCACGGGCACAACGACGAACACGTTTGGCGAGTGCCTCAATCCGGTTCCGTCGTTCGGCCGAGCAACAAGCACGAACATTAACGGAGGTCCCGGCTCGCGCATTTTGCAGCTCGCCGTAAAATTCATTTTCTGAAGATGGCGGTTGTCAGGACACTAATTTTTTCGTTTTCGGTGATGCGCGGTCCGGTGCCCGTCCGGACCGCGCACGGCCTTCGGCTTGCAACGGAAACGCCAATCAACCCCTGCTGGTCGGCCCACGCCGCCAGGCAGCGCTGATTACGCTGTTCGTAGGGGCGACCCTTGGGTCGCCCGGGCGGGGCAAGCTCCGTCCGTACGAAGACAATCCTTCACGCAAAAAAGGGCGGGCATGAATGCCGCTCCTATTGCGCGCGATTTTCGAGCGAGGTATCGTCCACAATTGCAACGCCCTTGGGCGGCTCGAAATGGAATTCGGATTCTGCAATGGGTATATTTTCGCGCCAATCGCCGAATCGGAACTCAGTCTCGATGTCGCCCGGCTGGCGAATGGTCACGCGCGCCAATTGATCGCGCGGATTCACTTCAAAGAACACTTCGCTGAAGGCATCCCGATCTTCCTTGCGCGGCTGGCAAACGAGAACTTCGTTGCCAGCCTCTGTAGCGCGTTCCGCTGCGTCATTTGAATTGGACGGGTGCGGCGCGGGCTGTTCCGCCACGGGAGCCAGTTTCAGGCTGCCGCACAGCTTCTCGAGATTCACCTTGCCGGCCAGCAGTGCCAGTGGCGTGCGCCAGTCGGAGCTTTGCTTGACGGAAGTGCGGCTGGCCGTGTGATCCGCGGGCACGTAATACCAGACGTTCTTGCCATCAACCAGGAACAGCTTCTTTTCCGGCGAATCGTAGTCCCAACGCATGCGTCCGGGCCGCGAGAAATAAACTTTGCCGCTTTCCGCCCGCATTCCGGCGCCGCCTGACCTGTACGTTTCCAGAAATACCGCCGACATATTCCTGGTGTGGTGGTAATGCGCTTCGAGCGCCCGCGCAACGTCGTGCGCGGTCTTGGTCTGCGTGTTAGGGAGCGAAAGAACAAAAATGCTTACAAAAAGCAAAATAGACATGCATGAAGTCTAGCAGGAATGCCGTTCGTGTAGGGGCGGCTTCATCCCGCCCGAATTTTCAGCCGCGCATGTCGATGCGCAGGCGGGCGGCGTAAAGCCGCCCCTACACGGATTTCCACGGCGAGAGATAAGATTTTACAGGGGCCTCCTTCGTTCTCCAACCTGCCACCACCCAATCGGAAAACGGCCATTCCGCAGCGTTCCTAACCAAACCGGCGCGAACGGGATTCATCAAAATGTACCAGGCCACGCGATTCAAGGATTCTTCGCTACGAATGACATGGTCATAAAATCCCTTCTGCAGAGAGCCGAAATCTGCAAACGTCGTGCGCGCGCGGCCGCGGCACCTTTGAAGCTCCTCACCGCGAGGAGAAGAGCGGCGGTGGGGCGGTTGCCAATGAGCAAGACATGAAGGTGATCGGGCATGAAGCAATATACATGAATGTCGAAGCCATGCCTTGCGCAGGTATCCCGCAAAATAAGTGCGAGCTCCCTTGCAAGCTCTTCACGCGCGAAAAACGGCTTGCGTTCCCGGCAACAGATAGTCACAAAATAACAGCGCGCGCCGTGATAAGAAGCCAGCGGAAGGCGGTTCGGCTTGCGGCGAGGAAGAGCATTCACCATAGCGGCGCGATTTTACCGCAGCGGGCGGCAACATGGGTAAGATACAAATGCGGGCGGGGTAAACCCGCCCCTACAGAAACAAACGACGGGCGGAATCGAGCACAGGCTACTGCAAGGCGGGCAAAGCATCGCACGCAGCGGGGCTGGCTATCGGCGCGCCGGAGATGTCGGCGTGAATGACCGCAGGCTCGGTGCTGCAAAAGCTACGCTGGCCGGTCGTCCCGACGCTGATAGGAGTCGCGGTGACAAGATAAGCCTCGTATCCCGGAGCGCCGCAGCCCGCGCCCGCCGGCGGAATGACCGTTGGTCCTTGACCCGTATACGCATACGTATAGCCAGTCTTTTGACTCGGCGGCGTCGCCAGAACGCTGTCGATCAGGATGGCCTGGTTGCACGTTGCGGGGGCGCCAGAAACACCCCCAAGCGCGACCAGCAACGGAGGGAAACCATTTCCCCAAGTCACGTGATAGGCGACGGCAGCGGTTGTGATGGTGCGAACGTTCGACACGGCCGCTGCCTCATCCGCAGCCATTCGCGCCTTCATAAAATTCGGTATAGCAATCGCGGCAATAATCAGAATGATTGCGACAACCACTAGCAGCTCAATCAGCGAGAATCCTCGACTCGAAGATTGGCGTTGCCATTCTGTCCGTGTTTGGATCGTCGTTACCATTTGATTTTCTTCCTTTTTCACAATCGCTATTCGAAAAAAAAGGGGGAAGCCGAAGCTTCCCCTTTTCAGCACTGACCGTGTTACTGCAACGGAACCATTGCCGCAGGGCACTGTACCGCCACAGCGGGCGTCGCGCCAGAGGGATCCTTTCGAATCACACCGGAAGCATCCGTGCAGAAGCTGTTCTGGCCTGTGGTACCTATGCTAATCGGGTAAGCCGTGATCTCATAGCCGTCCGTGAAGCCCGCGACGCAACCCGCAGGAAGTGGACCGGCATAAGCCTGGGCTCCGGGATTCAGCGTAACAAAGTAGCCGCTTTTTTGTGCAATCACACCTGCCGACAGAACCGGATCGATCAATTGCGCTGCGGTGCAGGTAGCGGCTGCGCCAGCGATTCCGCCAAGCGTGGGCAAGTCCTTGGGGAAACCAACGCCGTACGTCGAGTAGTAGCTCACCGCGGCCGTATTAATGGTGCGGAGCGAGCCGACTGCGGACGTCTCGTTCGCTGCCATGCGTGCGCGCAGCAGGTTCGGAATTGCGATCGCTGCGATGATCAAGATGATCGCCACAACGATTAAAAGCTCAATTAACGAAAAGCCCTTCTGTTTCCTGTTCATGTGTTCTCCTTGAGTGATCTCTAAGCCTGCCAGAATCTCTTTAAGACTTCTTGGCGGCGTGCCGTAGTGAAACAGTGCAAGTCTGGTTCCAGTACCAGAATGAAACGCGTGGCAATGGCGCACGTTGCACATCGTACTGATAATAAGCAGCTTAGATTAAAGTGTCAACCTGCGGCATGGCCAATCCGGCTGACCGTAGAGCGGCCTGAGAGCGGAAAATGACAAAAAACGTCGTTCACCGACGCCGATTCACGTCTGGCTTCTCCATCTCAGTCTCTCTCTACGGTGTTTGAGAAACAATCGAGTGGACTTACGCGAGAATCGTACACTGAGGCGTTGTAAGCCGAGAACTACTAAAGACGCAGTGGCAAACGGGAGCAGAAACGCGAGGAAATTGGCTGTGCGGGCAGGATTTGGTAACAGGCCCTCTGCGGCCTATTGCACCGGGGTATCAGTGGGCCCAGCGGCAGCCGAGGAATTGAATCGGATGACTCCGGTGGCATCGACGAAGAAATGGCGCGTCCCGGTTATGTTCTGCGTAAGCGGGTCCGCTTGCAGGGTGTAAGCATCAATTGTTCCACCAGCGCTCACGGGGCCGGCGAGGTACGTATATACGTAGCCCGACTTGGTGCCCCCGGCCAGAATATTGTCGAGTAGACCGGCGGCGTTCGCCGTGACCGGCCCGGGCGACGGTGTCGCCATTTTGGCGAGATTTGCAACATACCCGACGCCGTAGGTAGTGGAATAGACGACATTCGATGTTGTGATTGTGCGCGTATTCTCGATTGCGGCTGCCTCGTTCGCGGCCATTTTGGAACGAAGGAAGTTCGGGATGGCGATTGCAGCGATAATCAAGATGACGGCGACCACGATCAAAAGCTCAATCAGGGAAAATCCGGAGGACCGCGTGGCCCTGTTAGTTGCTAGATGATCTTCTTGGATGCGGAACATGATCTTCCTCTTCTCTCCATGCCACTCGTCAGGTGTTGCTTCTAAAAAGCATCAAGAAAAAGGGGGAGGAATTTCTCCCTCCCCGGTTAAGCCGATTTACTGGAGAGCCGTAAGTAACTGGCAAGCCGCCTGGCTTGCTATTGCTCCGCCTGCAGGGTCAAATCGAATCACGCCGGACTCGTCGGTGCAGAATGAACGCTGCCCAGACTGGCCCACTGACACCGGGACTGCCGTGGCGACAAACGACACGTTAGGAGCGGCAATCGTGCCCATTGCTCCTGGCACCGGGGTCGCAATCGTGTAGCCCGACTTGGTGCCCGCAGCCAGAACCTGATCGATCAGGCAAGCGGTGGCGGCAACCGCTGTACAAGGAGCGGCGCCTCCTAAATTAGCAATCGGTGAATAGCCGGTGCCGTACGTCGTGCTGTACGATACTTCGGCTGTCGTGATTGTGCGGAGCGAGCCGACGGCGGAAGCTTCGTTGGCCGCCATCTTCGCGCGCAGCAGGTTCGGAATTGCAATCGCCGCGATGATCAAAATGATCGCTACGACGATTAAAAGCTCGATTAATGAAAAGCCCTTCTGTTTGCTCCTGATTCTCATTTGCTCTCCTTAAAACTTTTTTTAGCCTTCCAGAATCTTTCGACTTCTGGTGGCGTTGCCACAGTGACTAAAGGCACGTGCTTGGCCCAAGAGCCGGCAGGAAAATGTCGGCGCAATGTCTATGGGGAGCTAGAGTTGAGAGGCAGTTTCAGAGCGGTTCAGTGAAACGATTGGAATTGCAGGCACAAACTAACGTAATGTGTCGCGGAAACGAGCCCGTAAACGCGCGCGTTGCGTATTGGAACATTCCAGACGCGGCTGCGAAAAAATCTCTAAGATCATGTGCTTCACACTCATCTGGGAGATGAACGCAACGCTATTGAAAAGCACGGAAAGGAAATGCGGTTCATGACGGAACAATTTGCCGACGCAAAAAGTCATGATGGTTCAGAACGGAGCGCTAAATGCCGTACTTTTTGGCGTAGTGGCGGAACGAGCGATAAGTCATCTTGAGGAGTTGCGCGGCTTTGGTGCGAACGCCGCCAGCGCATTCGAGCGCGCCCAGGAGATATGCCCGTTCGAGTTCTGCCACGTGTTTTTCGAGGTCAATGCCCCCGTCAGGAATTAGCCGCAGCGAATGAGACGGCAGCTGGCGCTCGGCGAAGTGATTCTGGTAATACATCGTGATTCGCTCGGGAAGGCCTTCCGGCGAGATTTTCTTGCCTGTTTCCAGAGCCACCGCGCGTTCGATTGTATTTTCGAGTTCGCGGACGTTGCCCGGCCATTCGTAAGCCTCAAGGCGCTCCATGGCCTTAGGCTCAATGCCTTCGATACGCTTGCCCGTCGTGCCTCGGAAGCGTTCGAGGAAATGGCGCGTGAGCAGCGGAATGTCTTCGCGACGTTCCCGGAGCGCCGGCAAATGCACCGGGATAACGCTGAGGCGGTAGAACAAGTCTTCGCGAAAGCGTCCTTCGGCAATTTCCTTTTCCAGATCGCGGTTCGTTGCGGTGATCACGCGCACATCCACATCGCGTTCTTCCGTGCTTCCAACGGGCCTCACCTTGCCTTCCTGAAGCACGCGATACAGTTTCACCTGCATCGTCGGGCTCATATTGCCGATTTCGTCCATGAAGAGTGTACCGCCGTCGGCAGCTTGGAACAGGCCGGCACGATTGTCGTTCGCCCCTGTGAACGCGCCTTTCATGTAACCAAAAAGTTCCGATTCGAGCAGCGTCTCGGGAAACGCTCCGCAGTTTATGGTGATAAACGGCGCGTCCTTGCGCGCGCTGTTTTCGTGAATCGCCCGCGCGACCAGCTCTTTCCCGGTGCCGCTTTCGCCGGTGATCAGCACACGGCTCGATTGCGGCGCAATCGTCTGGATCAAGTCGAAAATCGCGCGCATCTTCGGGCTCGTTCCGATAATGTGATCCAGTCCCGTCAGTCGCCGGATCTCGCGGCGAAGAATTCCCGCTTCTTTCTTCAATTTCAGATTCTCCGCCACTTGTTTGACGGCGGGTTTCAGTTCATCGAGGAGCTTGTCTCCCTTGATCACATAGCGGTCGGCGCCGAAATTGACCGCATCGATCGCCGTTCCCAGCGTTGGCACGCCCGTAATCAAAATAAACACCGAACCAGGCGAGACTTCTTTGGCGTATTGGAGCAGCTCGACGCCAGTCATGTCTGGCATGCGAATGTCGGAAATAACGATGTCGTAGATCTGCGATTCCAGGCGGCGCTTCGCCGCCTCGCCGCTCGCGGCGATGTCTACACGGTGGCCTTCCTTGCGAAAGGTGATTTCGAGGAGTTCGCAGATGGAGCGTTCGTCATCCACGATGAGCAATTGCGCCATTTAATTGCTCCCGCCCGTTGAAACCATGCGCGCCTCGCCATTTTCGTGTTGCTTGTCTCCGGCGAAGCGAGTGGCGCCGCGGCGCGGCAGCTCAATCACAAATGCCGAGCCGTGCGCCGGCTCCGATTCCACGCGGATGTGCCCTTCGTGCGCCTGCACGATCTGGTAGACAATAGCCAGCCCCAGCCCAGTTCCCTGCGGAAATCCCGACTGAAACGGCTCGAAGAGTTTGCTCGCCTGGCGGGCATCCATTCCTATGCCCGTGTCGCGAATTCCGATGCGCACCCAGTCGGCATCCGCATCCAAACCCACCGTCAGCGTACCCCCCTCAGGCATGGCCCTCAGAGCGTTGTTGCACAGGTTCCAAAACACCTGCTTGATACGGTCGCGATCCACCTGCGCGCGCGCGTTCGACGCGGCGAATTGCCGCTCGATTCGGTATGTTCCAGTCGCCCCCTGTTCCCGCTCGATTAGCGTCAGCGTCTCATCAATCAGGGCGGCAACGTCCGTATCTGAAAATGAATACTGCTTGTCCCGCGAATAATCCAGGAAGTCGGTGATGATCTGGTTCAACCGCTCTGATTCGCGGCTCACAATCTGCACCAGCCTCTTATCATCTTCGTCGAGAGGCGCCAGCCGGGCGAGCTCTTTGAGCGCCCCGGTCATCGCCGTCAGCGGCTGACGGATCTCGTGGGCAATTCCCGCGGAAAGGCGGCCTACCGCGGCCATTCGCTCCTTGGTTGCGACTTCGTGTTCCAGGCGCTTTAATTCGGTCAGATCCTGAAAGCTAAAAACATATCCACTGATTTGGTTCTGGCCGGAACGTAGCGGCGATACCGATACTCCCAGGAATTTGCGGTCGCCGTCCGGCGTACGGAGCTCCGTTTCTTTTCTCGATGCAAGGAATCCCGTTCCCGTATCCGCATCCGTCAGCCAGAAACCGGGGAGAACCTCGCGAATCTGCTTGCTCTGGAATGCGGCGGGAGAAATGCCCGTAATCTCTCCCCCCGCGCGGTTCACCAATAAAATGCGCCCCTCGAGGTCGGTGGTGATCAGCCCGCCGCGCATGGAATGAATAATGTCTTCGTTGAACGCCTGTAAATCCCTCAATTCCTCGCGCTTCTCTTCGAGCTCGACGCCTTTGCTGCGCAGCATATGCGCCAGCAGGCTTCCCAGGTACGCGACAGCAAAAAAGGCGACGAGGTTGCTCAGAACCCAGAATTCAAGCGCCCGCGGCGTCGGCGTCGTCAGCGAGGTACGCGGCATTACACCGTATTGCACCAACTCGACCAGCATTCCCAGTAGCGCGAACGCCCCGCCCGCCACCAAAAACACGCCCCGTCTGGGCAACATCACGCTCGCCATCAACACAACAAGCAGATAAAGCGAGATGAAATAGCTTTCGTGCCCTCCCGTCGAGTACACCAGTCCCGTCACTAAAATCAGGTCGCCGATGATCTGCAGCGGTGCGTGCCAGCGTGCTTGCGGAATCCAGCGGAACAAAATGACGTAGCAAATGGCGAGCAAGTACCACAGCAGAATTACCGGGACGAAATATTTAGCGGTTAGCGGCAGCGGTGTGAGTTGGCTGACAGCCAGCACTACAGCCAAAAGGAAAGTGATAACCAGGAACCGGACTCGTCCCAGCCAACTAAGCCAATCACTCGTATTTTGTGTGAGATCCATCCCCGATCCGTTCCTGGCAACCATACCCACAAGGAATCGGACCCCCATTTGCACTCAGCAGAACAAACCGACACGTGGCTTCCCGCTACAGCGCGCAGCAGGAAGCCGCCACTGCCCTAAGCCGGGGACCGTTCTTGTCGGCGAGCGAAGTTCTCTAGCCGCCGTTGGCCAGCTTGCCGACCAGCGAGAACAACGGCAAGTACATCGATATGACGACTCCGCCGACCACGACTCCCAAGAATACGATCATGACCGGCTCGAGCAATGTCAGCAAATCCTTCACGGCAGCGTCGACTTCAGCTTCGTAGAAGTCGGCAATCTTCTGCAACATGGTGTCCATCGCGCCAGTCTGTTCGCCCACCGCAATCATCTGCGTCACCATGCCCGGGAAGACATCAGTTTCCTTGAGCGGATCAACCAACGAGCGGCCCGCCTCGACGGCCTTACGTGTTTTTTGGATGGCACGCTCAACGATCGCGTTGCCGGACGTCCTTGCGGTGATATCCAAACCTTCCAAAATAGGAACACCGCTCGAGATCAACGTGCCGAGCGTGCGCGTGAAACGCGCCACTGCGATTTTCCGGAGAATCATCCCGAGGATCGGAAGTTTCAGCAAGGTCTTGTCGATGGCGTACCTTCCCTGCGCCGTACCGTACCATACCTTTAATGCCACCACCGTCCCAATAATCGCCGCCAGGATCAAGAACCCGAACCAGCTTCCAATGAAGCGGCTCAGACCGATCACGATGCGCGTCGGGAGCGGCAAGTCCGCTCCAAGTCCCGCAAACAGCGTGACAAATATCGGAACCACTTTCCACAGCAGCAAAACGATCACAGCCGCCGCAATGCTGAGCACTGAGATAGGATAGATCAACGCCGACTTGACCGCGCGCGTGAGCTTGACGTTTTGCTCGATGTAGGTCGAAAGCCGCTGCAAAATGGTATCTAAAATACCGCCGGTTTCGCCCGCTTCCACCATGTTGTGGTAAAGAGGGTCGAAGACTTTCTCATACTGCTTCATCGAGGACGACAGCGTGGCGCCGCCCTCCACCGAGGCGCGAACGCCAGTCAGTATCTTCTGGAAAGTCTTGTTCTCCTGTTGATTCGCAAGGATCTCCAGACACTGCACCAGTGGCAACCCGGCGTCGATCATCACCGAGAACTGGCGCGTGAAAATGGCGAGTTCCTTGGGCTTCACGCCGCCGCCGAAGGTCGGGAAGGCAAACTCCTTGCCTTTCTCCGACACCTTGCTGACGTTGATTTGCTCCCGCCGCAGTTGTGTCTGCACCTCAGCTTTATTCGTTGCGGTGCGTTCTCCCGTGACCGTCGTTCCGCCCCGATTCACTCCCGTATATGTAAAGACCGGCATGTTCCTTACCTCCTATTTCCCTTTTCCCCTTGCCGCCATTAACGGCGTGTGGGGGATTTACCCGTTGCCACTGGCGATGTCACTCCACGATTGATCAAGTCCTGCAACTCGTCTGGATTCGATGAGCGCAAAAGCGCCGTCTCCATGCTGATCGTTTTCTGGAAGTACGCATTTGCGAGTGATTGGTTGAACGTCTGCATTCCTGTTTGTCCCGTGCCCGTTTGCATGGCCGAATAGATCTGGTGGATTTTGTCTTCGCGGATCAGATTGCGGATCGCGGAAGTCGGAATGAGAATTTCCATGATCATCGCGCGACCGCGCCCGTCGATGCGCGGCAACAGCGATTGGCAAAGAATCCCTTCCAGCACCATCGATAGTTGCGCTCGCACCTGCGGCTGCTGGTGCGCCGGGAACACGTCCACGATACGGTTGATGGTCGAAAGCGCCGAGTTCGTGTGCAACGTTGCAAAGGTCAAATGGCCCGTCTCTGCAATTCGCAGGGCGGATTCGATCGTCTCCAGGTCGCGCATTTCGCCGATCAGCACCACGTCGGGGTCTTCGCGCAACGCGGCCCGCAGCGAATTCGCGAAAGAATGCGTATCCGAATGCACCTCGCGCTGGTTGACCAGACATTTCTTGTGGTTGTGAAGGAACTCGATGGGGTCCTCAATCGTAATCATGTGCTCTTCACGTTCGTTGTTGATCTTGTCCAGCATGGCCGCAAGCGTGGTGGATTTGCCCGAGCCCGTGGGTCCTGTCACCAGCACCAACCCGCGTGGCTTGTCGCACAGCGTCTTCACAACGGCGGGCAAGCCCAGTCCGTCGAACGTCTTAATCTCCCAGGGAATTGTCCTGAATACCGCTGCGACAGCCCCGCGTTGATGGAAAATATTTCCGCGGAAGCGCGCCAGGCTCTTCAATCCAAACGAGAAGTCCAGTTCAAGATTTTCCTCGAGGCGGTGCTTCTGCGCGTCCGTCAGTACGCTATAGGCGAGAGCCTTGGTGTCCGCCGCCGTCAGTGGGGGCATGTCCAGCGGCCGCAGGTTCCCGTTCACGCGAATGCGGGGCGCGCTGTTCGTTGACAAGTGCAGGTCGCTCCCGCCCATTTCGATCATCTTCTTCAGTAGTTCACTTAACGAAATACTCGACATCTTCCACCCCTTCGCCTAAAGAACGGTCTCGCGTATTACCTCTTCCATCGTTGTCTGTCCCGACGCAATCTTGATCAAGCCGCTGCGGCGGAGCGTAATCATTCCGTTATCCAAAGCCTTTTTCCGCAATTCCAATGCGGAAGCGCCCACCAGAATCAATTCCTTCAATTCGTCGTTGATTTCCATCACCTCGTACAGGCCGACGCGCCCTTTGTAGCCCGTGCTGTTGCAGGTTCCGCAGCCGCGCCCGTGATACACGGTGGTCGTCTTCGACTCTTCGGTTGTGTAGCCCGCGTCGATGAGTGCCTGTGGCGTGATGTTCATCGGCTCTTTACATTGCGAACACACTCGTCGCACCAGGCGCTGCGCGCAAATCAAGTTCACCGACGTCGCCACCAGGAACGGCTCGATGCCCATGTTCATTAACCGGCTGATCGTCGAGGGCGCGTCGTTCGTGTGCAGGGTCGATAGCACCAGGTGGCCGGTGAGTGCGGCTTTCACGGCGATTTCAGCCGTCTCGAAGTCGCGGATTTCGCCGACCAGAATGATGTTGGGGTCCTGCCGCAGGAAAGCGCGCAAGGCGGACGCGAAATTCAGCCCGATCTGTTCCTTCATTTGGACCTGGTTGATGCCAGCTAACTGAAACTCGACCGGGTCCTCGGCGGTCATGATGTTTGTTTCCGGCGTGTTCAACTTCGCCACCGAGGAATACAAAGTGTTGGTCTTGCCCGAGCCAGTAGGGCCCGTAACCAGCACCATGCCGTACGGCCTCAAGATGGCTTTTGCAAATTTCTCGAGCGACTCCTGCTCGAAGCCCAGTTTCGTCATGTCCAGCCGCAGGTTTTCCTTGTCCAACAACCGCATGACGATCTTTTCGCCGAAGAGCGTTGGCACGGTCGAGACGCGGAAGTCGAGTTCCTTCTTTTTCCCGTCCTTGAGGTACTTGATCATGATGCGGCCGTCTTGCGGCAGCCGCTTTTCGCTGATGTCCAGCTTGGCCATGATTTTGATGCGGCTGGTGATTGCGTCTTTCAATTTCATCGGCGGCGACATCACGTTCTGCAAAATGCCGTCAATGCGGAAGCGCACGCGGTATTCCTTCTCGTACGGTTCCACGTGAATGTCGCTCGCGCCGCGCTTCACGGCGTCCGTCAAAATCAGGTTCACCAGCTTGATGATCGGCGCTTCTTCAGCCGCTTTCTCGAGCGAGGCCAGATCCATATCGGCCTCTTCTTGCGACAGCTCGAGAGCTGCGTCTTCGCCCGCAAGGTCTTTCATCACCTTGTCGAGCTCTTCGACGCTCTCCGCCGCTCCGTAGAACTTCCCAATCGCTTCGGAAATCGCCGATTCCGACGCCACCACCGGCTCCACATTGAATCCGGTCATGAACTTGATATCGTCCATGGCGAAGACGTTCGTCGGATCCGTCATCGCTATCGTCAGAGTCGAACCCACGCGCGATAGCGGCACAATCTGATATCGCACGGCGGTTTCTTGCGGGATTAATTTGATGACCGAGGGATCCACTTCATAAAATTTCAGATTGATGGAAGGCACGCCGTACTGGCGCGAAAGAACGGCGGTGATGTCTTCGTCGCTGACCAGCCCCAATTTCACGAGGCAGGTCCCCAGACGTCCGCCTTCCCTCTTCTGATGGTCGAGCGCCTGCTTAAGCTGATCGGATGTGATCAGGCTGTCTCGAACCAGAATTTCACCAAGACGCGACGACATTCACAGCACTCCCATTCGCGGACTGCTCGGAGTCCAAAGGTTAGCACGCAGCCAAGTAGGAATCAGATGTCCCCTTTCGGGTCGTTCTGTAACAGCCACTGTACGCACGTACAGGTTGCGCGAACCTTTTTAGCCGGTTCCTTGACTTGCCATTTTTTGCTAGTTATCTTGGCTGCGGATGTCCCAAGAAGCGATATTCGCCGCAGATTTTCAACGGAGGGAAACCCCGAAACGCGCGGGGACTGTGCCTGTTCCTACTACCCCATTGACGTCATATTACCATACTCTTTACGAAAGTCTCGGGCCACAATCGTGGTGGCCGGCGAAAACGCCATTCGAGGTGATTGTTGGAGCGATTCTCACCCAGAACACCAATTGGACGAACGTCGAGCGCGCCATCGCGAATTTGCGCCGCGAACATCTTTTATCCCTGCGGGCGATGGAACGCGTTTCTCCAGCGCATCTCGCTTCATTGATTCGCTCTTCGGGCTACTTTCGGCAAAAGGCGAAGAAGTTGAAAGCTTTCGTCCATTTTCTCCGCGAGGAATACTCAGGTTCGCTGAAGCGCATGTTTCAAACGCCCACGGCTGAGCTGCGCGAAAAGCTTCTGGGCGTTCACGGCATCGGGCCGGAGACTGCGGATTCGATTCTCCTCTACGCCGGGGCCAAGGAAATCTTCGTCGTCGACGCCTATACTAAGCGCATTCTTTCCCGCCACGGCTGGGTGAGCGACAAAGCTACCTATGAGGAAATGCGCACACTCGTCGAGTCTCATCTTCCGAGGGACGTATCGCGCTACAATGAGTTTCATGCGCTGCTCGTCAACGTTGGCAAGAACTGGTGCCGCCCGCGCGACCCGCGTTGCTCGGAGTGTCCGCTGGGGACATTCCTCGAGGCCCCTCTATGAGTAAGCGAAAGTGGACTCGGCATCTATGGCTGGTTTTCGGCGGCTTGGCGCTGTCGGTGCTTGCGGCGATCATCTTCACTCTTGGCTCGCTCAATGCTCCCGTTCACCCGCAGAGCAGCAGCGAATTCGCCATTCTCTTTTCTCTGACTGTGTTCACGTGCATCGTGTTTCTGGTTTTCCTGTTCATCCTTATACGCAGCGTCGTTCGTCTCTGGATCGAACATCGCGCCGGCATTCTTGGCTCACGTTTCAAGACAAAAATGGTACTGGGCGCAATGGGCATTTCGCTGCTGCCTGTCGTGTTCCTGTTTTTCTTCAGCTACGCCCTGGTCAACCGCACGATGAATATTTGGTTTCCCAAGCCGCTGGAAATCGCCAATGAGCAAAGCCAGACCCTGATCGGCGAAATGAGCAAGAAGGAACACGAACGCCTCGATACTCTCGCACAAGACGTTGTCGCGTGGCTTTCCGGCCCTGGCCGCAAGCGCGATCTGCGCCACTACGCCACTCGTTCCGATTCTGAATTCGATATTGTGTGGACCACCAACAAAACTGGCACCGAGACGGCAAGCGCGCCCGCCTTTGCGCCCGGAACGCCTTTTCACGAGGTACAGAACCTTCCTAATGGCACAGACGTGTGGCAGATTGGCCATAAACTCTACCTCGCGGGCCGTGTGCCGTACCAAGGCGGCTGGCTTATGGTCGGTCGCGGCCTCCCCGACGATTTCGTCACGCGCCTCACCCGCATTCAGACCGAGATGCAAACATACTCGGCGCAGTATCAGCACCTGCGTTTCTTTAAGAATGAAATTCTTCTCGGGCTCCTGCTGATTACATTGCTGCTTCTTTACGCCACCACTTGGGTTGCGTTGTTTCTGTCGAAACGCATCACCGTCCCGATTCAGGCCCTCGCAAAGGCCACGCAGCAAGTCGCCCGCGGCAACCTCGACTATCGCATCACCACGCGCGCGCATGATGAATTGGGCGCGCTGGTCGGCTCTTTCAACCAGATGGCCGCGCAGCTTGGCCAGTCGCGCCAGCAAATTGATGATTTTACGAATAGCCTCCAGCAGGCGCTCGAGGAAATCGAACGCCGCCGCAAGCTTATGGAAACGATCCTCGAAAATATCCCCACCGGCGTTCTGTCGCTTGACGCAAACGGTAAAGTCAATCGCATCAATTCGGTGGCGGCAACAATGTTTGGCGAGCGCGCTGCGTCGGCCACTTCTCTTGCGGAACTTCTCGGAGAAGATGCCGGACGCCGCGTGTTCCAACTAATGCGGCGGTCTTTGCGTATGGGCGTTGCCACGGAGGAACTCGAAGTCTCGAGCGCCGGACGCCTGCACCACGTAGCGGTAACCGTCAGTTCACTCGGGTCAGGGCGCAACAATCCCGGATTCGTGGTCGTCATCGACGACGTCACCGAGCTTCTTCGCGCGCAAAAAGCCGCCGCCTGGCAGGAAGTCGCGCAGCGTATCGCGCACGAAATCAAAAATCCGCTCACGCCGATTCAGCTTTCCGCCCAACGCTTGCTGCGGCACCTCGCGCGCTCTTCGCCTTCCCGCCGCCGCGAAGACCGCTCCGAATGGCCGCAGCTTGTTTCCGAATGCGCGCACTTGATCGAGCGCGAGGTCGAAACGCTCGAATCGCTGGTCAACGAATTTTCGCAGTTCGCCCGCTTCCCTGCCGCGCGCCTTGCTCCCGCGGACATGAATTCGATCGTTTCCGAGGCTCTCGATGTGTTCCACGAGCGCCTCGAAGGCATCACGCTGCACCGCGAACTGACGCCGAATTTGCCCATCGTAAGAGCGGATGCGGAACTGCTGCGCCGTGTGGTCGTAAATCTGATCGACAATGCCGCTGAGGCCCTGGAAGGCGCGACGCTTCGCTCCATCACAGTCACCACGCGTGCCGCGGGGCAGGGCGACGCCATCGAAATCGAAGTTGCCGACACAGGTCACGGCATTTCGCCCGAGGATAAAGACAAACTTTTCCTCCCTCATTTCTCTACAAAGGACCGCGGCACGGGCCTCGGCCTCGCTATCGCCAGCCGCATCGTCAGCGAGCATCACGGCACGCTGCGCGTCGAGGACAATCATCCGTCGGGCTCGCGCTTCCTGATTCGGCTTCCCGCCGCCGAAGTCGCCGCGCCGCAACCGAGCGCTCAATCCTGAAACTCTGACGCATGCCCGCCTCCATTCTCATCGTCGACGACGAAAGCGGCATCCGCCAGTCGCTCTCCGCGCTTCTTCGCGATGAGGGCTACGACGTCACGGCCGTCAGTTCCGGCGAGGAATGCATCGAAGCTGTGGAGCGTCGCCCGTTTGACCTGATTCTTCTCGACATCTGGCTGCCCGGCATCGACGGCCTCGCGACGCTCGAACGCATCAACGAGCATGATGGCGCGCCCATGGTGGTCATGATTTCAGGTCACGGAAAAATTGAAACTGCGGTTCGCGCCACCAAACTTGGCGCATTCGACTTCATCGAGAAGCCGCTCTCGCTCGATAAGACCGTGCTCGCCGTTAAAAATGCCCTCGATTATTTGCGCCTGGAAAAAGAGAATCGCCGGCTGCGCGCTGAACTCGAACAGCGTTACCAAATCCTTGGCGACAGCGTCCCGATGAAGGCTCTGCGCCAGCAGATTGCGCTGACGGCTCCCACCAATGGCCGCGTGCTTATTTACGGGGAAAGCGGTACTGGCAAGGAATTGGTCGCGCGCGCGCTCCACGCGCAGAGCAGTCGCGCGCAGGGGCCCTTCGTCGAAGTCAATTGCGCTGCGATTCCGGAAGAGTTGATCGAATCCGAATTATTTGGCCACCGCAAGGGCAGTTTCACGGGCGCGAGCGAAGACAAGGCCGGAAAATTTCAGAAGGCTGACGGCGGCACGCTTTTCCTCGACGAAGTCGGCGACATGAGTCTGAAAACGCAATCGAAGGTGCTGCGCGCGCTCGAAGAGCAACGCGTGGAGCCGATCGGCTCGAGCGAAATGGCTGCTGTGGACGTTCGCGTAATCGCCGCCACGAATAAAAAACTCGAAGATGAAATATCGCGAAACGCCTTTCGCGAAGATCTCTTCTATCGCCTGAACGTGATTCCCTTCACCGTCCCGCCGCTGCGCGATCGCACCGAGGATATTCCCATTCTCGCGCGCCACTTCCTCGCCGAATTCAATCGCACCTATGGAAAGAAACCGAAAGAGCTCACTCCCGCCGCGATGGAGGTGCTTCTACGCTATCCGTGGCCGGGGAATGTCCGCGAACTGAAAAATCTGATCGAGCGCTTGGTGATCATGTCACCCGCGCAGCATATCGAGCCGCAGCATCTGCCACCCGAGGTCTTCCGCGACGCCGGACGCGGCCCACAGCATCCTTACGCCACGCTTCAGGAAGCCCGCTCCGCTTATGAGCGCGAATTCATTCTGCGCAAACTCGAAGAAAATCAGTGGAATATGACCAAGGCTGCGACAGCTATCGGCATCGAACGCACGCACCTCTACCGCAAAATGAAGTCGCTCGGAATCGCGCCCACCCGGATGTAGCAGCTGTTGGGCGGTTAAAACCAATGGAGAGATACGCCTCCGACGTTCAACTCGCTTCTTGCTTATCACTGGTCACTCATCACTCGTCACTGCCGTTCACTCATCACTCGTCACTGCCGTTCACTCTTCGCTCATCTGCTCCAGTTGACGGTGCCAATCAAGTTGCTTGACCATGGCGCGATTCCCCCGCCAGTTCGCCTGCACCTTGACGAATAGTTCCAGGAAAATCTTCACGCCCAGCAACTCTTCGAGTTCCTTGCGCGCCGCCGTCCCAATTTCCTTCATCATCGACCCGCCGCGCCCGATCAGAATTCCCTTCTGGCCTTCCCGCTCCACGTAAATCGTCGCGCGAATCTTCAGCAGCTTTTCACCTTCCTCGAAATCGTCGACGAGCACCGCGACGGCATGCGGCAATTCCTCTCGCGTCAGCAAAATCGCCTTTTCGCGGACGATCTCCGCCGCCAGAAATCTTTCCGGCTGGTCCGTGTACTGATCCTCCGGAAAATACGCGGGATGTTCCGGCAGACGCGCGATCCAGCTCTCCACCAAATCGAGCGTGCCCTCGCCCGTCAGCGCGGAAATTGGGAAAATTTCCTCGAAATCGTGCTCGCGCCGCCATCGATCAATCAACGGAAGCAAGCGGTCCTTGCGAGTGCGGTCCACTTTGTTGAGCAGCAAATACGACGGCCCTGAAAATCGCTTCACCCATTCGACCGAGTGCCGGTCCGCCGCCTGAAAATCTTCCGTGGCGTCCGCGATCAGCGACAAGATGTCCACGCCCTCCACCGCCTGCGTCACTTCCTGCATCATTTGCCGGTTCAGCGCCGTGGTCGCGCGATGGATTCCCGGCGTGTCAATCAATATCACTTGGCCATTTTCGCGATTCAGCATTCCCTGAATGCGATTGCGCGTCGTCTGCGGACGCGGCGAAACAATAGCCACCTTGCGTCCGACCAATTTATTTACAAGCGTGGATTTCCCCGCGTTCGGCCGCCCAAGAATCGCAATGAATCCGGAATGAAATGCCATGGGGTCGATACTAGTCCGGCCCATCACCTCGCGCACCAACTATTTTCCGCTGGAAACGTTCGAGCGGTCATCCTAAACGTTCGATCGGCCACTTTGATCCTGCCGCAGTTTTTAGCTTGTCGGCAAGACCTACTCGGATCCACAGGGGAACAGGAGATTCCCTGCCTAACTGCAGTTTCGCCATTTTCACGAAAAAAAGTTTTCCGCTCATCGAGGAAATCTCGTCCCATGGGATTAGCAACGGAGGGTGCGCAATGCGGAACAACGGCAGACTGACTGCAAGGTATAGCCCCTGTTGGCTCACGCCGAGCGTAATACAATTATGGTAGCCTGCAATCCCTCGCATCTGGATGTTCTGGCATCGCCAGCGCCGTCCTTGAAATCTGCCCCGAAACCGAAATCTGCGAGAAAGGTTATACCATCCTCCCGAATAGCTAATAATCACGGACACAGCAAATACAGTAAAAGTGACGTCGCCAAGAACGAACAAGATTGTATGCCTGTCTATCCAGAGTTGCATATGAGTCAGTGTGACCTTTAGCTGGTCAAGCGCTCGTCGCGCGGACCCAAATCCGGCTCGTTGCCGATTTCCCCAGGTAGATTTTGCGTGAAGACGACCCGAGCGTCACCGTCATCGTTTCATCGTACTCGCGTTTCAACACGCGCACGTGCGCACCCGGCAAGAGTTTCAGCCCTGCGAGAAATGCTAAAAACTCCGGCTCTTTCTCGTAGACGCGCAGCACTTCGTACTTGCGCCCCGCCGGAGCCTCCGCGAGTTGCATCGCTCCATATCGCCGTCGCAATTTCGACATCCCGCCAAACAGCGGCACGCCGTGCGGGCACCGGCTCTCCCGTCCAAATCGTTTCAGCAGCAGCGCAACCACTTCCGGAGATACGCCGTGCTCCAAACGCTCCGCCTCTTCGTGCGCTCTCTCCCAATCCAGCCCGATTACCTCCGTCAGCAATTTCTCTGACAAGCGGTGCCGCAACACCAAATGCTGCGCGATTTTTCTTCCCTTGGCGGTCAATTCAATTCGCCCGCTTCGCGCGACGTGCAGAAATCCGCCCTGCGTCATGCGCTTCAGCGCCGCAGTCACCGCCGGAGGCGTCACGGCCAAATCCTCCGCCAGCCGCGCGCTGATGGGAACTTGTTCCTCCAGGACAATCTCCCAGATGGCCTTTAAATAGTCCTCCTGCGAGACGCTGGTCTTTTCCCGCCTCACTTTTTTCCCTTCTTGCGTAACTCTGCCGCCAGCTTGTTCACACGTTTCTCGATCTGCGCGTAAATTCGCCGGTAAGTTTCGGGCTCGCTGCCGAACGGGTCGTCAATCTCCCATTCCGTGAGCGCCGCGAGCGGGAACGTTCCGTCCATCGTGCGTCCCGACATGTTCACGACAATCTCCGGCTCGAAAAACTCTCTGACCTCATCAATGCCCTTCGAATAGTGCCCCTCCGCGCGAATTCCATTTTCCTGCAACACGGCAAGTGTCGGCCCCGCTACGGATCCAAACGGCGACGTCCCCGCGCTTTCCGCTTCGATCACATCAGAGGCGTGATAACGCGCGATCGCTTCCGCCAATTGGCTTCGGCACGAATTGCCGACACAGACGAAGAGCACTTTTGTGCGTTGCGGGCCTCGTTCGGACGTGTCCATCGCTTAGGTACTTAGATTAATGACACTGGCTTGGCGTTCCCTCTTGGTCCCCAAAATCCGCGAACGTAAAGCAGCAGCAACATGATCGGCCCCAGCACGAATCCACAAATTGCCGCCACCAGTTGCCACAGCAATCCGTAGCCAAGCTCCCGCGTCCACTTCGCGGAAATCATGAAACACACAAGCGGCACGATCAAGTATCCGTACACAAGGTAAGGCCTGAACAACATGTTTTAATCTCCCTTCGCGTGCAGTCTTCAGATGACCTATGTCCCGCTTCTCAGCGACAGCACCTGGTGCCTCTGCGTCCTGGGCGCCTCGGCGGTAAAACCTCTGATCCTCTTTCCTGTTTAGCCCTTTCGCGTCGCCGCTCCTCGTTTTTCTCCGTTTGTCTTACTTTCGACTCTCGACTGTGAACTCGCCTCGCTCATCACCGCTTTTTCCGCAAGCTTCACAAATCGCTCATGGATTTTTGTATCGCCCGTTAGTTCAGGATGAAACGTCGCCGCGATCATGCGCCCCTGTTGAACGAGCACCGGCTTGCCATTGCGCTCCGCAAGCACATAGACGTCTTTGCCCACCGCTTCAATGATCGGCGCGCGAATGAACACCATTTCGAGCGGCTGCTCGCTCAATTTCGTCGGCAGCAAAAACACGTCGCTTGCAAGCTGCCTTCCGTATGCGTTCCGTACCACCGTAATATCCATCAATCCCAGCGATGCCTGCTCCGGCCCCTTCACTTCGCGCGCCAGCAGAATCGCACCTGCGCAAGTTCCGAAAAACGCGCCGCCGTTCGCCGCCATTTTTCGAATCGCCTCGTCAAGGCCCGTTTTCGCCAGTATCTTCATGTGCGTCGTGCTTTCTCCGCCCGGCAGAATCAGCCCGTCGATGTCATGCAAATCCTCAGGCGTGCGCACAAACACATACTCGACGCCCATGCGTTCGAGCATTTTTGCGTGCGCCTCAAAATCTCCCTGTATCGCCAGTATCCCGATCTTCATTTCGCACTTTTCACTTTTCGAGTTTCGGCTTTCGCAACTGCACCGCCCTGCTTCCCCTCAGTCACTCCCGCAAAGGGAGCTTCTCGTGAAGCGTGGGACTCTGATCTTGCGGGTGCCCCATCCTGAACGCCTTTCGTGAAGGGTGGGGCTTTTCGCTTTTCGCTTTTCGCTTTTCGCTCTAACGCCGCGCCGTCTCCGCAACCGCAGGCTTCTCCTCAACTTCGTGCTTCACCGGCTCGCGCATCGGCGACTTCTCGGGCGCGGCTCGCAAATATTGCGGCGGCCAACTCGCGGGCTGGCCCAACTCGCGCGCCGCCCGCAATGGCCAATAAGGATTGCGCAGCATTTCGCGCGCCAGTAACACAATATCCGCCTGCCCGCTGCGAATAATATGCTCGGCCTGCACTGGCTCCGTAATCATCCCGACGGTGCCCGTCAAAATCCCGGCATCGCGACGGATCCGCTCCGCAAACTGCGTCTGGTATCCCGCGCCCAGGGGAATCTTCACGCCCGGCACAACACCGCCTGACGAGCAATCCATCAAGTCCACGCCCATCTTTTTCACCGTGCGCGCCAATTCCACCGACTGCTCAATGTCCCAGCCGCCTTCTTTCCAATCCGTCGCCGAAATGCGCATGAAGAGCGGCAGCCTCTCCGGCCATTCCGCGCGCACTGCTTGCGTCACTTCGCGCGCGAACCGCGTGCGATTCTCAAACGCGCCGCCATATTCGTCGTGGCGGAAATTGCTGAGCGGCGAAAGAAATTCATCAATCAAATATCCGTGCGCCGCGTGAATTTCCACCACGTCGAAGCCCGCATCGCGCGCTCGCCGCGCTGCCGCCGCAAACGCTTTCGTCACGCCGCCAATTTCTTCGCGCGTCATTTCGCGCGGCTGAGGATAATCCTCCTGAAATTTGATCGCGCTCGGCGCGACCACGTTGCTCCATCCGCCTTCGCGCTCCGGCACTTCTCCGTGCCGCGCCGCCCACGTTTTGTACGTGCTTGCTTTGCGCCCCGCGTGCGCCAGTTGAATCCCCGCCAGGCTTCCCTGTTCGTGAATGAAACGCACAATTCGCGCCAGAGCTTCCGCGTGTCGGTCGCTCCAGATCCCCAAATCCTCCGGGCTAATGCGCGCCTCAGGCGTCACCGCCGTCGCTTCGCAAAACACAATCGCCGCCCCGCCCGCCGCGCGGCTTCCAAGATGGACGAGGTGCCAGTCATTCGCCAGTCCGTCCGTGCACGAATACTGGCACATCGGCGAAACCGCAATGCGGTTCCGCAGCGTCACCCCTCGAATCGTCAACGGCTCAAACAAATGCGCCATGGGTTTGTTCTCGACTTTCACTGGCCACTAGCTACTGTTTTCTCACCATCCGCGCGTCTGCATCAAATCCTTCTCGTCGATCTGCCGGACGTCGAGTCCCTTCATCGCCTCGCCGAGTTCGTCCGATGCTTCCAGCACTTTCTTCGCGTCCTGGTAATTCGTCGTCGCGTACACAATTGCCTTCGCGCGTTTCGCCGGATCGCTCGACTTGAAAATCCCCGAGCCCACGAATACCGCCTCCGCTCCCAACTGCATCATCAGCGCCGCATCCGCGGGAGTCGCGATTCCGCCCGCCGAGAAATTCGGCGTCGGCAGCTTCCCCGTTTTTGCGACTTGCTGCACCAAATCGAGCGGCGCGCCCAACTCTTTCGCTTGATGCATGAGTTCCTCTTCGCCGAGCGTGGTCAGCTTCTTCATCTGGCCGACAATCGTTCGCATGTGCCGCACCGCCTCGACAATGTTGCCTGAGCCGGCCTCGCCCTTCGTGCGAATCATCGCCGCACCTTCGCCGATGCGCCGCAGCGCTTCGCCCAAATTCCGCGCGCCGCAGACGAACGGCACCTTGAACGCGTGCTTCCACACATGATTCTCTTCATCCGCCGGCGTCAGCACTTCGCTCTCGTCGATGTAGTCCACTTCGAGCGCTTCAAGCACTTGTGCCTCGGCGAAATGCCCGATGCGCACTTTCGCCATCACAGGAATCGTCACCGTGGCCATAATTTCGCGGATGATTCGCGGCGACGCCATGCGCGCCACGCCTCCGTCCTTCCGAATGTCCGACGGCACGCGTTCGAGCGCCATCACCGCGCACGCTCCCGCATCTTCGGCGATTTTCGCCTGATCCGCCGTCGTCACATCCATAATGACGCCGCCTTTCAGCATCTCCGCCAGCCCGACCTTTACGCGCCACAAATTCTCATGCCCGTTTTTTTGCTCTCCGCTTTTCATGACTTTTCCCCTTCTTTCTTGTTAGATGAACTCTGTCTCTCTTGCGTATCTTTCTTGCATATATCCACTGATGCCGTGCGCCGCAGCTACGTAATTCCCGGCATCCGGAACAGCGGTGCCATTTTCTGCGCGCATTGTTCGACGAATCGCACATCCTTCTCGCTGAATGCGTTTTCCCTTTCGCTGTCGATGTTGATCGTCCCGACGACTTTTCCTCCTGCTCCCAGCGCCGGCACAATCATCTCCGACCGCGTTTTCGTGAACGCGACAAGATACCGTGAATCTTTTCGAACATCTCCAAGCACCAAGGGCGCGCGCTCTTTCACAACGACGCCCGTGAGCCCGCGCGTCACGGGGAATCTCATGTGTGCCGGTTCTTCCGTCCCAGTCCAGCCAAGCGCCACAAATTCTGTTTCGGTAACGGCATAAATGCTCACGCAACCGTATCCGCCCGCTAAACGGATGACTTGCGCGACCTGCTTTGCAATTGGCGGCGATTGTCCGCCGCCGGTTGTGACGGACCCAATCTCGTCCAATGTACTTTGGTCTTCGATCATTTCCGAGCTCTCCCCGCAATCACTTCCTTTTTCGCCCTCTCGCCGACCGCTACAAACCTGCCTTCCCCGCGCGCGAGCACTTTTCCCGCCGCATTCCGAATCTCTCCGCGATGCGTCAAATTCCTGCCATCGCGCGACACTTCCTCCGCCTCCACCGTAATTTCCTCATCGACGGGCACCGGACGCAAATATTCCACCGACAGCTCCGCCGTCACCGCGCGCACATCATGAAACCGGTTCAACTTCCCCATCGCTTCATCGAGCAGCAGCGCAATGATGCCGCCGTGCATCATCCCTCCGCCGCCTTGATATTGCCCGCCAAGGCGGAAGCGCCCCACGATTTTCCGCCGCTCATGATCCTGCTCAAACGCCAGCTTCATGCCGCTTGCATTCCCCGCCCCGCAGCCAAAACAGGCATTGTCAGCCTTCGGTTCCAGCCTCTCGATTTTCATTCGTTCTCCGGTCCGTTACGTCGTCTACGTTCTTCGTTTCTCGCTTTTCGTTTTTCGAATTTCGAGTTTCGAATCTCGAGTCTCGACTTTCAACTATCAACTCTCGCCTATCAGCTATTCATACCTCAGCGCCACAATCGGGTCCACACGCATCGCCCTTCGGGCCGGCAAATAACACGCCGCCAGCGCCACAACGATCAGCAACGCCGCCGTTATCAAAAAGCTTGGCGCGTCGAACATGCCGATGCCGTAAAGCAGCGTGTTCATGCTTTTCGCCAGCAAGACGGAGAGCCCCAGTCCCACAACCACTCCAGCAACCACCATCGCCAGCCCATTCATCAGAACCAGCCGAAGTACGTTGCCCGGCTGCGCGCCCAGCGCCATGCGGATGCCAATTTCCTGCGTGCGCTGATTTACGGAGTAAGACATCACGCCGTACGTTCCAATCGCCGCGAGCACCAACGCGAGCAATCCAAACGTCCCCAGCAGTTCAGCGCCCATGCGCGGAGCGGTGAGCGACTGCACTAGCACTTGCTCCATGGTCTGCACTCGAAGTAGCGGAACGGATGGAGCTAGCGTGCGTAGCGTGCTGCGCACCAGTGGGATCGCTTTCGTCGGATCGCCCTTGGTGCGGACATATAGCATCACGGCTGGCGAGTAGTGCTGCTTAAGCGGCATGTATACGACCGCCTGCGGAGCCTCGCCGAGCGTGGCGTATTTTACCGTGTTCACTTCTCCCACCACAGCCACGTCCCAGGTTTCGCCCAGAAAATGTAAATGCTTGCCGATGGGATCCTGCCCCGGCCAGAAGACGTTGGCAGCCTCGCGATTCACAACGCAGACCATGGCGGTATTGGCGTCGTCGCTTTCGGCGAAATCGCGCCCCTCAAGCAGGGTGATACCCGCGGCCGAAAAATATCCCGGCGCGACCGCCACCACGGGCGTCAACTTGCCATTGCGCGGGTCGCTGGTATCCACGCCGTCGGTGAACGTGGTTCGTTGCAAGCCGCCGCCGAGCGGCGGGGTATCGGAAACGCTCGCGCCCGCAATCATGGGAGAGCCGTCAAGCCGCTGCACCACGTCGCGATATAGCGCCTCGGCTTGCGGCTGCGCGTAGTTCTCCGCACTCAGATTCAGGAACATCACTGCTTCGTGCTGCACTTCGAAACCCGGATTGATTTGTTGCGCGTTGCGCAGACTGTGAATGAACAGGCCCGCGCCTACAAGCGCGATCAGCGAGAGAGCCACTTGAATCATCACCAGCACGCCGCGCAGCCCGTACCAGCGTCCGCTTCCGGTCGGCGCACCCGTGCGGTCTTTCAACGCCACGACGCTATCGCTCCGCGAAGCTTGCAGCGCGGGCACAAGTCCAAACAGAAGCGTGGCAACGACGGCGAGCCCCATGGTGTAAAGGAAAACGCGGGCGTCCAACGTGAAATCCAGATTGCGCACCAGCCCTCCGGGCAGCAGCGAAACCAGCACCGACTTTCCCCAGTACGCGCAGAAAATTCCGAGCACTCCGGCGAGCAGGGCTAACATCAGACTTTCCGTGAGCAGTTGACGAATCAGCCGCGTGCGCGATGCACCGAGCGCGAGCCGCACCGCGATTTCGCGCTGACGCTGCGTAGCGCGAGCCAGCAGCAAGTTCGCTACATTCGCGCACGCAATCAGCAGCACCAGGCCGACAATTCCCATCATCAGCGCGCCCGCCAGCGCGAAGACGTTGTGCAGTTGCGGCGGGATCGCCGTCTCATTGATGGGTACAAGCTCCTCGTTACGCCCGCCATTGTCCTTGGGATATTGCTTTTCGAGCTGCAAACCGAGCGCATGCACTTCCGCGCTCGCCTGCGCGATCGTCACGCCGGGCTTGAGCCGTGCCACCATGTTCGTCAGACGAAAAGCGCGTTGGTGCAGAAAGGTCTTGATTATGCCCGTGAGCACTTGGTCGCCCAGCGAAATGGGAACTAAAACGTCAGGGCTGCCCAAATTGCCGACGCCGACGAAATCGCGCGGCGCGACGCCGATTACCGAATATTCCATTTGGTCCAGCTGGATCGTCTTGCCCAGAATCGCGCGGTCGCCGCCGAATTGCGTGCTCCACAACGCATAGCTGATCACCGCGACAGGGCGCGGCGTGGTGTCCTCGTCAGGCGAAAAACCTCGCCCGAGGACTGGGCGAACGCCTAGAACGTCGAGGAAATTCGCGCTCACCAGCTCGCCGAAGACTTGCACATGCTTGCCCGAAACGGTGAGATTGAAACCGTTCGGAATGGCAATCGAAACGCCGGAGAAGGACTTGATGTTGTCGCGGTAATCCGTCGCGTTCGGATAGGGCGTGCCAAGATACTCCTGCAGCGGCCCGTTGTGGCTCTGCGCCGTCGAATACAGAACCATCAGCGTCGACGGATCCTTCACGGGAATGGAGTGCAGGAAAACCGCTTTCGCCAGCGTGAAAATCGTCGTGTTCGCTCCAATCCCCAGCGTCAGCGACAGCACTGCCACCGCCGTGAACCCCGGCGCCTTCCCCAGCATCCTCACCGCAAATTTAATGTCCTGCCACATAGCGTCCTCCAGCGATCAGAAAGTCGATGGCCAAAAATCTTAGTCCGTGACCCGTAGTCCGTGACTAACTCCGTGGCCATCAAAACAATTACTCTCTGTGTTCGACCTTGTTTCTGCCTGTTCGTTAGCCACCCGCCTTCACTGTACTCTGACCACGATCCACTATTTTCACTCGTACTTTCACGAAACCTGTAGCTCATGTCCCGTTTACCCTGACGCAGGAAGGGCCAGCGCCTTTTGCTGGCTGACATGAGGCCTTTGCCCTTCCTCTTTGCGCGCCCTCTGCGCAAACCCGCCTTTCGCTGTTCACTCGTCACTTGTTTACCCTGAGGAACGAAGGGTCACTCATCACTCGTCACTGTCTTATTCCTACCTCAACGCTTCCATGGGCTCGATTCTCATCGCCCTCCGCGCCGGCACATAACACGCCGCCAGCGCCACAATCAGCAGCGCCATCGCTACGACAACGAACGTCGCCGGGTCCGTCGGCTTAATCTCAAACAGCAAACTCTGCAACACTCGCCCCAGCGCCAACGCCCCGCCAATTCCGATCGCAACTCCCGCGCCCGCCAGCAGCATTCCTTCGCGAATCACCATGCGCAGCACATTTGCCGGTTGCGCGCCCAGAGCCATCCGTACGCCAATTTCCCGCGTCCGCTGCGTCACACTGTAGGAAATCACTCCGTAAATTCCCACCATCGCCAGTATCAGCCCGAGCGCGCCGAACGAGCCGAGCAGGATTGCTTGAAAACGAGGCTGGGCCACGGATTCGGCGACGACTTGATCCATCGTTTCCAAATCCGTGATGGGCGTGTTCTTGTCCACGGACCAGATCGCCCGCTGCAGCGCCGGAGCCATCACCATCGGATTCGCTGCAGTGCGCGCAATGAAATTCGTTCCTCTAAAATATGTTGCCTGCCCGAACGGAATATAAAGCTCGCCCCCAGGCTCCAGTTCCGCGTTCACGTCGTGCGCGTCATTCACTTCTCCGACGATATCCATCCACTCCGGCTGGCCGTTTTTGTCATTTTTATCGCTGATCCGGCGTCCGAGCGGATGATCTCCCAGGTATTTATGCGCGAACGCCTCGTCAACAATCGCCACGTGCCCCGAACCCTCCGTGTCGCTGTCATTGAACCCGCGCCCGCTCAATAATGGGATACCCATCGTGCGAAAGTACTCCGGTGAAACGATGCGATCGGCAATCGTCGCACCGCTGTTGAGCGAAATCTCCTGCGCCTGCCCTCCTGCCTGTGCCGCAATGCGAAGCTGAAACACGATCGACCATGTGCTGAGAGGCACTGCCGGCGTTGTTGCCGCGCTTTGCACGCCGGGGATCGCGCGCATCCGCTGCACAACGTTGGCTACTGCCAATTGGCAGCTCGCGAGATGATTCGCCCCACAGACAGACTTGCTGAAGTTCGCGTTCATCGTCACGATGTGATCGGTTCGAAAACCCAGATTTACGCTGGTTAGCTTTTTGAAGCTGCGCGCTACAAGCGTCGCGCCGACAACGAGCACCATTGCGAGCGCAACTTCCACAATCACGAGCGCGCTGCGCAACTTCCTCGGCCGCCGCGCGGAAAGGCCAGCCAGCGAACCTCCGAAACCGTCTTTCAGCGTCGCGCCGACTCGCCGCGCGGAAGACTGCATGGCGGGAGCCAGTCCGAACACAATTCCCGTGAGCAGTGACACAGCCAAGGTGAACCACAGCATATTCGCGTTGAGAAGAAACTGCCCGTGTTCCGGCGCCTCCGTCGGCGTGATCGCGCGAAGCACATGCACGCCCCAAACGGAAAAAAGTGCTCCGAACGCCCCTCCGCAAAGCGCGAGTAAAATACTCTCGGTTAAAAATTGACGCACGATTCTCACTCGCGACGCACCCAGCGCCTCGCGAATCGCCACTTCCTTCTGTCGTGCCCAACCACGCGCCAGCAGCAGGCCGCTTACATTTACGCACGCAATCAACAGCACGAATCCCACGGCGCCCAGCAAAATCAGAAGGGCGTTGTCGAGATCGCCGAACTTGCGTTCCAGCGCCCTGGCCTGGAAGGTGCCTCCCTTGCCAAATTCCGCAAAATCCGTCCCAAGGCGCGCACTGACGGTTTTGAGTTCCGCGTTCGCCGCTTCGAGCGTGACTCCTTTTTTCAAGCGCGCTACCGCAACGGTATTGTGTTGCGGAACATCGACTCCCTTCTGGGCGGGCGTCACGATGAGCGGCACCCATACGCCTTTCGGATCGTCGTAAAATCCGAAATCGAAATCCGGCGGCATCACACCAATAATCGTGTACGGTTTCTCGTTGAGCGTCGCCGTGCGCCCAATCGCCCTGGGATCACGTCCCCAGCGCGCTTGCCACAGGGCATAGCTCACTACAACCACCGGTTTCGCACCCGGCTGCGTATCCTCCGGAAGAACTGGTCTGCCGGCAAGCGGTCGCACGCCCATCATCGGGAAAAAATCGCTCGATACGTAAGCATCCGAGACGACCTCCGGCGCGGCTCCTCCCGTGATCGTGAACTCCCCGTGACTATACAAAGCCATCTGCCCAATGGCAGGCGTCTGCTCGCACACTTTCTTCCAGACATCCGGAGAAAAATTGAGCGTGCCCATGATGTTATTTGGGAACAACTTGACGCCCGAGATGGAGACGAGCCGCGAGGAATTGGCGTAGGGGAGTGGTTTGAGAATGAGTCCGTTGACCGCGCTGAAAATCGTCGTGTTCGCGCCAATTCCCAGTGTCAGCGTCAGGACCGCGACCGCCGTGAATCCCGGCGCCTTCGCCAGCATCCTCACCGCAAATTTAATGTCCTGCCACATACTCACTCCCAGGCGCCACTATCGGCGCGCTCTGCGTCTCTGTGGTAAATCGCTTTCGGCCATGTATTCCCTGGCCGCTCCTTTTTCACTCGCCACCTTGCCACTCGATACGCATCACTGTTCTCAAATCAAAGCAACGCGCGACCTCGCCTCTGGCGGATGCTCAATCATCGCGCGCCTCCCGCCTTTTTGCTTCTTTCTCATCTCCGTGTCAATCACGCTTCCCAGCTTCGCGAGTCCCTGCACGATGTCTCTCTCCTCAAGCCCCGCGAATCCCAGCCGCAAAGTATTCGTCTGCGAATGCTCAAAATAAAAGTATCTTCCCGGCACAAACAGCACGCCGCGCTCGCGCGCATGAATCAGCAACTCACCCGCATCGAGCCCCGGCGGCAGCGTGAGCCACACAGACATGCCTCCGTCCGGCCGCGTCCCTTCCACGCCACGCGGCAAATATTTCGCCACCGATTTCTCGAACACCTCCAGCCGCCTCGCATACACACGAATCATCCGCTTCATGTGTTTTTCGAGCATCCCGCGCTTCACGAATTCCGCCAGCGTCGCTTGCGCAAGCTGGTCCGTGTGCAAATCGCTCGATTGCTTTAGCAGCCGCAGGCGCTCGATCACGCGCTCCGGCCCAACGCACCACCCGACGCGCAATCCCGGAAACGCCACTTTCGAAAAACTGTCAATCTGAATCACGATTCCGTTGCGATCCATCGCCTTCAGCGACGACACCGGATTTCCGCGCAGCCGCAATCGCGCATAAATGTGGTCCTCGACAATCGGTACCTTATGCCGCGTTGCAAGTTCCAACAGCTTTTGCCGTTCGCCAACCGGCAAGGTCGTTCCCGTCGGATTCTGAAAATCCGGCGTGACTAAAATCATTTTCACGCGGTTCTGTTCGAGCACTGCCTCCACCGCCTTCATGTCCAGTCCGGCGTAGCTCTGCCTCGAACGGTTCGTCTCTACCGTCGCGGGCAAACATCGCACGCGCGCCGCTGATAAAATCGACAGCGCGCCCGGATACGCTGGATTTTCGACCAGCACCGCATCGCCCGGCCGCAGAAACGCCTTGGCAAGCAAGTCGAGCGATTGCTGGCAGCCGTCGGTGATAAGCACTTGGCGCTCGTGCGCGGCGATCCCTTCGGCGCGCAACATTTCCAGGAGCACCTGCTTCAACGGCCCATAGCCGTCCGACGCGCCGAGCTGCAAAATCTCCCGCCCTTCGCGCTTCAATACGGCGTTTGCGCACGTGCGCACATCGTCGACGGGAAAAAATTCCTCCGATGGCCGCGCACTGATGAACGCAATCGTGCCCTCGGGCACCTCGGGCATCAACCGGCTCAAACCGTCGCCCGCGCGCTCGTCCGCGAACAACGCTTCCCATCGCAACACGCCGCCCTGCTCGCGCGGCGGCGGCGTGAATTCTCGCGGCGCGCTGGACTCGCTGATGTACGTTCCGCGCCCGACGAAACCTTGTATAAGTCCCTCGGATTCCAGTTCCGCGTACGCGGTCGCCACGGTTGTGCGGTGAATCTGCAGTTGATTCGCGAGTTCGCGGCTCGCTGGGATGCGGTCGCCCGGCAGCAATTCTCCGGAATGCACCAGCGCGCGCATTTGATCTCGCAGTTGCGCGTACAGCGGGATATTGCTTTCAGGCTGCAAATGCAGAGGAATGAATGGCCTGCTCATACAGGCCAATATAAACCCAAAAACACTCGCCAAAAGAGCCAATTTGGCTCTTTCGAGAATTTGCCGAATCTTCAGTTATATAGCTATTAAATCACTGACTTATGGACCGCAAACGAAACCGCTGAATTTTCCCCGTCGCCGTCTTGGGCAGTTTTTCGACAAATTGGACTGTGTGCGGGCATTTATACGAAACCAATTTCTGCCGCAGCCATTCGCGAATTTCCCGGTCCAAGCCTTCTTGTATTTGCATTTCATTCTTCAGCACAACGTAAGCAGCGGGATGCATCAACCCATTTTCATTTGCCTGCGCAACCACCGCAACTTCCGCCACCATCGGATGGCCCAGCAGCGCGTTCTCGACTTCTCCCGGAGACACCCACATGCCCGCGACTTTCATCATGTCATCTGCGCGCCCGCAATAATGGTGGTAGCCATCCGCGTCGCGCGTAAATTTATCTCCGGTAACCACCCATTCGCCGCGCTTCGTTCGCGCCGTCAGCTCCGGCTTATTCCAGTAGCCCGCGAACGCGCCGCCTCCGCGCACCCACAAATTTCCGATCGCGTCATCCGGAACCGCGCGTCCTTCGTCGTCAACAATTTTCGCGTCGCATCCCGGCACCTCCATGCCGCAGCTTCCTGCTCGCGCGTGCCCTGGCCGCGGAGATAAAAACATGTGCAGCATCTCCGTCGATCCGATGCCGTCCAGAATCTCGACGCCAAATTTTTCTTTGAACCGCTCGAAGATCTCCGCTGGCAGCGTTTCTCCTGCCGAAACGGCCATGCGCAGCGACGAACAGTCAATCGCCAGACCCCGTTCCTCTTCGCGCAACATCGCCGCAAAAAACGTCGGCACGGAAAACAAAATCGTCGGCCTGTATTTCGCCAGCAATTCCGCAGTGCGTTCAGGTTTCGGTTTACCCGGATCCAGCACCGTGCTCGCACCAACTGAAAATGGAAAGTACATTCCGTTTCCCAGCCCATACGCAAAAAACAATTTCGAAACGGAATAGGTGATGTCGTCCGCGCGCAGTCCCAGCACCTCGCGCGCATATCCCCCGCTTGTGCGCACCATGTCTGCGTGACGATGAATCGCCGCTTTCGGCGTCCCTCCACTTCCCGAGGTGTATAGCAAGAATGCCGGATCCGCCGCTGCGGTCCGATGCGCTTCGCACCGCGCGCTCGCTTTATTCCATGCGTCATCCCACGCAAGCTTCCGCGCCCCCGCAAACACGGGCCCCGTCACCTTCACCGCATCCTCGGCACCGTCGCCGGAAATTGCCAGCAGACGAAGCTCTGGCGCTGCTTCGATTCGCGAAAACTCCGCCATCGCCGACGCATGCACAATCGCAATTCGCGCGCCTGTATCCTTCACGTAGTAGGAGTAATCCGCCGCGCGCGCCATCGAATTCACCGGCACGGCAATCGCGCCAATCTTCGCAGCGCCAAAAAACGCACCAATAAATTCAATGGAATCCGGCAGAATAATCAGAACGCGCTCGCCTGCTGAGCAGCCGCTCTCGCGCAACGCATTCGCCGCGCGGTTCACCGCTTCTTCGACTTGGTAGTAGGAGAACCGCGAAGGCTCGCCGAGAATCGCTATGCGTTCAGGATGCGCTCGCGCGGGCCGCGAGACAAACTCCTCGGCGATGTTCAGTTGCTGCGGAATCTCGAACGCCATGCCGCGATTCTACTCCGTCGCGGCTTCTGGGCCCAAGCTCGCCAGACGATGAGCCAGTCGCTTCCGTTGGCCAAAGCGAATTCGCCATGCGGAGGCGCCAACGATGATCACGCAGCAAATCTCGACGAACACTTTCCCGCCATCCAGGTAATCAACCCCCAAGCCATTCAAGTTCGGGTCGGTCAAAATGCCGTGAATGAAAAGGCAGGCGGCCGCGGGATAGGTGAGATAGTGCAGAAGTTTCCAGAAATGCCGCCCGATCTCGACGCGGTAGAGCGAAGTAACGACGATAATCACAAGCAGGTAAAGCGCCGCCGCACCAATCGTATTCTGCAGCGGCTGCTGCGGGGACCATAGCGGCAATAAAATATCGATGACGCGAAAATGAGGCTTCGAGTTCAACAGCAGCGGCAACGGGTGCAGCAGGGTAAAACCCAAAGTGGCGTAGCCGGTCCAGCGGTGAATGCGAAAAATATCGAACCTGCGGTGCGGCCAATAGCGCACCGGGCTGTAGCGTCCAAAAATCATCAGCCCGATCAGAATATTCGCCGTGGCAAAGCCCACCGCGACGAGGCCAATGTACGCCGATAAATCCAGCACAGTCACGCGACGAAAAACTCCCTTGCAGCCGTTCGCCCGTTCTTACTTGCGCGGCTGTGCCAAAGGCATGTTAGTTTTCGGACGCGCTTTCGCGAGAAAAGGTTTCATTAAGTTGAGCTCAGAATTCCAAACAATTGGAATGCGGGGCGGAGGCGTTATCGAGGCAGCTGCGGCTCACATTCGCGGCATCGCACTCGATGAAATCTTCCGGGAGACCTTATGCGCAAATCCGTGCTGTTCTGTATCGCAATTTGCCTGATTTCTTTTGCTGCGACGACGTGCCGGGCGCAGGACAAAATCGAGCTGTTCGCCGGATATTCCTATGTCCGAGGGGCCGTGCAAGTGACACCGAATTCTCCTCTCCAGCCCTGCCCGTCGAACTGCGCCCCGGTGACGCAGCACGTGAATTTGAGCGGCTGGGAATTTTCCGGAACATACAAAGCGAATCCGGTGTTCGGAGTGATCGCCGATTTCAGCGGACACTACGGCACATTGAACGGCGGCAGCACCCACCTGCAAACGTATCTTTTCGGGCCGCAGGTTTCGCTTCCAGCGCGTATTTCGCCTTTCGGCCGCGTGTTGTTCGGCGTGGCCCACGAATCCGTCGGCATTTTCAACACGCCCACATTCTTTAGCCCCGGCTCCGACACTGCGTTCGCGTCGGCGTTCGGCGGAGGCATCGACATGAAAGCCGCGCCGTTTTTGTCGCTCCGATTGATCCAGGCCGACTACTTGAGGACGCGATTCTATGGCCATACGCAGAACCAGCCGCGCATCTCGACCGGATTGGTTTTGCATTTCTGACCGGCCTTTTTTATTGCAGCGCATCCCCAAAAATCACATCTAAAACATTGGGACAGGACTTACTAGAATCATGCGGATGGGATTGCGGATATCGGCGGCGACCTTTCTTGCGCTGGCGACGATGGTTCTCGCCGGGACCGGCGGAGCTGTCAACCCGCACGCCGCGCAAGATATTTCAACCTCGGCGGGGGCCCCGCCGCCGCTGGCCAGTTATCTTGGATTCGACCGCAACGATTATCCGGGCGACACGGTTCTTGACGCCCTTGCCCACGATTTTGTGTTCTGCGGCTACTGGTTGAATCCTCCCCCGGGAGAAAAGTCGGACACGTGGCTGGGCAAACGCGCAATTTTGCGCTCGCATGGTTTCGGCTTTCTGGTGCTGTTCAATGGCCGCCCGGATAAAGAATTGAAATCGGCGCGCGATCCAAAAACTCTCGGCTCAAACGACGCAACCGCCGCAGTGGACGCCGCAAAAAAAGAAGGCTTTCCCCCGGGAACCATCATCTTTCTCGATCAGGAAGAAGGCGGTCGAATGCTCCCCGAGCAGCAGGCTTATTTGTACGCCTGGATCGATACCGTGAATTCCTCCAGTTATAAAGCGGGCGTCTATTGCTCCGGAATTCCCGCGAAAGAATCCGTCGGGGTCGAAGTCACCACGGCAAACGATATCCAGAACAACGCACACGGCCGCAAAATTAATCTCTTTATCTACAATGACGTCTGCCCGCCGGCGCCCGGTTGCGACCTCGACGCCGAGCCTTTATTGCCCGGCCAGAGCGGCGTGCCATCGGCAACCGTGTGGCAATTCGCCCAATCGCCGCGCCGGCCTGAACTCACGGCGCTTTGCCCCTACCCATATAATTCCGACGGCAATTGCTACGCACCACTCCCCGAAAACGAAAAAGTTCACGTGGATTTGGATTCCGCGGCATCGCGCGATCCTTCGCACGGCCGCTGAAGTCCTGTAAGTTTTTTTTGTGAAGGTTTACTGCGTGGCGGTTTTTTCGCCGAGCTTGCGCATGCGCTCACGCAATTTTTGGCGCAGCCCGGTTGGCGCATTGGGATTGAACGCGACCAAATACCACAGCGGCTGCGTGCGATCCTTGCTGAGAGCCGTCAGCGTGGCGGCGTCGGCATTCGGATGCCGCGCGATATTTTCGCGAATCGCCGCGTATTCGTGTTTCGCCAGACGCCGCAGCGTCTTCGCGGAGACCTTCGGATGCTCGCTGATCAGCCGCAGCAGATAAAAATCTTCCTTGGGCGCTTCGCGCGAAAGTTTTTCGAGCGCTTCCGATTTCACCTCGGCGCTCAAAACAAAGCCGACTTTTTCATCCCACGAAGTATTAATGCGATTCAGTTCCTGCGTGCGCGCGTGAATCAGTTGCTCGATCACGCGACGCTCCTGCTCCAGACGCCCGTGCGGCAGCGCGCTGTGCTCCACCGAATCGAGCACGCGCAGCAGATGCTGCCGTTCGCCGAAAACCACTTGAGAGGTTCGCGGCGCCTTCCCTTTCGCTGCGTTATGCACTAGATCCGAGCGTCTCATGATCCCCTCACTACTCCGCATGCGAGCAATGCCGCAAAATATTTTCTGTTTCCAACGAGAATCCCCAAGCTGCGGCTCCTATTGTGCCCCGCGCGGTGCGCGTTTTTCTTCGCCTTCGATTATGTGTCGCGTGGCCAAGGGTGTAAAGCCGCCGCGCGTGCGAAGTTCCTCGATTGCAATACCCTCCCTGGCACTACACGAGAACTGGCGCGCGTCCCGTGCACCACACGGCCAGCGCCAATCCGCGGACCGCCAGTTCCGCGATGTTGATAGCTAATCGCGATTCGAGTAACGTTGAGCCGCACAAATAAGCGATTCTGTTGGGGGCAACTGCACATGACCGTTTTTGAAGAGCACCGCGACGAACTCGAGCATTACGAAACGATGATGGGCCCTCAGCGCGGCCGCCTCGCCGTCTCGCTCGACATGCTGACGAACGCCATGGTGCTCGTCGGCCAGCACGGCGTTTATTGCCACAGCGCCGGAAATCCCGCGACGCCCTCAATGGATATTCGCATCATCAGCTCGGAATTGCAGAAGGCCAGGCAATTAATTCAGAGCGTAATGGAGAGCCTGCGCGCCGAACGCGACGCCCGCCAAAATACGAAATAGGTCCCTCATCTTCAATTCTCACACGGACTATCTAGGCTGAAGGAATGGATTCGACTCGCGCTCGTCGCCAAGCGTAGTCGTAGGCCCGTGCCCCGGAAAAACAATCGTCTCGGACGGCAGCGCGAGCAGCTTCGTCCGAATCGAGCGGATAATCTCCGGAAACGACCCGCCCCACAAATCTGTGCGCCCAATTGACCCCGCGAAAAGCGTGTCTCCGGCAAAAAGCCACGGCGCGGAATCATCATCACCGTGCGATTTCTTGGCGGAATGCGCGGGCACTACGCGATTCCCTTCTTCCATTCGCGCGGCGAAGGGCAAGTACAAACTGACGCTGCCCGGCGTGTGACCCGGCGTGTGTAAAACGCGCGCTTCGTATCCGCCCCAGCGCACCACGTCGCCTTCCGCGAGCAAATTGTCAATTTTAGCCAACGGCGGCGGCGCGATGCCGAGAAATTGCGATTGAATGTCCATCGCGCGATAAAGTTCCAGATCACCTTCGTTCATCAGCACCGGCGCATGCGTCACATCGTGCAGTTTTTTCAGTCCGCCAACATGATCGATGTGCGCATGCGTGCTGACAATCGCCATCACTTTCAATTTGTGCTTCGCGATGACCGCCAGAATGCGCTCCACCTCATCGCCCGGATCAATCACGATTGCTTCGCGCGTATCCGGGTCACCTAGGATTGAGCAGTTGCACTGCAGCATTCCCACGGGAATAATTTCGTGAATCAGTTGACTCGCCATTTCGCTCCAGTATAACAATAATTCCACTCACGCCCCTGCGCGCGCACGTACTCTGCTCAGCCTGCTCAATCATTTTTGCTTTTGACTCAGCACTTGCGGGTGCCCATCCTGAGCGCCCGTCTTGAACAATGGGCGCGAAGGGTGGGGTTTTTCCTCGCCATGCTACACGGCCCTTTGCGTCCCGATGGTTCGTGTCGGGACGCGTCCGGTGTCTGGAGTCCGACGGTTTTCACCAGATTCCCAAAACTGGAGAATCTGCCACTCCGAGGAGCCGTGCGACGAGGCCTGCCTGCCACAGGCAGGAATCTGCTTTTGCCTTCAGTCTTTGTTGCAAATCTGCTCAGTCAACTGCAAAACGCGCGCCCTTAGAGGCCATCTGCTAAGATTGAACCAGCGGCGCGGTTGCCGCATCCACCATGCCCATCGACACGCCACTCAAATCGGAGCACGAAAAACTCGGCGCGAAATTCGGCGAATACTTCGGCTGCGCGTTGCCGCGCGATTACGGCGACGTAGCGCGCGAATACAAGTTCGCCCGCGAATCCGCCGGCCTGCTCGACAAAAACTATCGCGCCGTCATTTCATTCACCGGAAAAGACCGCGCCCGATACTTGAACGCGATGCTCACCAACAACATTCGCGACCTCGCGCGTGGCCACGGCAACATTTCGCTTTTGCTCAGTCCGCAAGGACGCATCATGGCGGAAGTCGAAACGCTCGCCCTCGACGACCGCCTGCTCGTTGTTTCGTACGCGATGATTCGCCAGCGCCTGATCGAAACATTCGACAAATTCATCATCATGGACGACGTCACTCTCGAAGACCTCACCGATCGCACCGGAACGCTCGCGCTCGAAGGCCCGAAAACGCCCGCCATCGTGCGCGAACTTTGCGGCCTCGACCTCAATTCCCTTGACGAACTCGGCCACGCGGAAGCCTTCGCAAAAAAAGATGGCGCGGACATTTCCTGCCGCGTCGTCAAGTATTCGCGCGGAGAAATCCCCGGAGTCGACTTCGTCGTTGACCGCGAACATTTGCATGCGCTCTGGAATTTGCTCCTCGAAACCGCGCAGCGTCATGGCGGCGGCCCGGTCGGATACGCCGCGTTGAATATTTTGCGCCTCGAAGCGGGAATCCCGTGGTACGGCGTCGATTTCGACGAGAATCAAATTCCGCATCAGGCGGCGCTCGAAAAAACGCACATCAATTTTTCGAAGGGCTGCTACACGGGACAGGAAATCGTCGAGCGCGTGCGTTCCCGCGGCCACATTCAACGCCAGCGCGCGATGCTGCGCTTCGGAGGCGACGCGGTTCCGAATCCAGGCGAGCCGCTTTTCGCCTCGAACGCGGAAGGCAAAGCAGAAGTCGGTTTCGTCACCAGCGCTGCAAAATCTCCCGCCATGGGCGTCATCGGCATGGGCTACGTCCGCCACGAACACTCCGCGCCCGGTGCCAAACTCACATCGAAAAACGGCGAAGCTGAAGTCTTCGAATTACCGGCAGCTCAAAAGAAAGCGGATTCCTGCGGATAACTGCGGTTTTGCATCTACGTCAATTGAATTGTCTCGATTGAATTGTCGATGTTAATTGCTGATGCCCGGCGCGTCGCCCGGATTTCTGTTCTTGCCGATGTTGATCGCTTCGAGGAAGCTGCCGCTCTCTTTGTCGATTTTGCGCTGCAATTGCATCAGCGCGTACAGCAGCATCTCAGGACGCGGCGGGCAGCCCGGAACGTACACGTCCACGGGAATCACCTGATTCACTCCCTGCACAATCGCGTAATTATTGAACACGCCGCCGGACGTCGCGCAAACGCCCATCGAAATCACCCACTTCGGCTCGGGCATTTGATCGTAGAGCTGCTTAATCACCGGCGCCATTTTCTGCGAAACGCGCCCCGCGATGATCATCAAGTCCGACTGCCGCGGCGAGCCGCGAAAAACTTCCGCGCCGAATCGCGCCACGTCGAATCGCGACGCAGCGAAAGCCATCATCTCGATCGCGCAACACGCCAGCCCAAACGACATCGGCCAAATCGAACTCCGCCGCGCCCAGTTCACCAGCTTGTCCAGTTGCGCGAACAAAATCCCTTCCTTCTTCAGGAAATTTGTCGCCTCTTCGGGCGTCTCGAGCGTCACGCCTTTCGCCAGTTGCACCGCCATTCGCGCCTCTCCCCGTTGCTCAACGCTACTCAGTGTTACTCCATCATTTTCCCACTTTGCCGCGCTGAGTGCAAATGCGCGACCATCGAACGGTCTTGGTGGTATCCTTCCCTGACAATGGCCGAGAAAGAACCACCGCCGCGCCGCTACCCGCGCAAACAATTGGCGAAAGGGATTCTCGTCGCCTGGCAGAGTCCGGGTGAACGGC